>Ga0102814_10000069_pt1 | contig 68198 bp, 58 predicted proteins | sample ColrivemetaGS741_FD_79112 | JGI IMG/M metagenome (GOLD analysis project Ga0102814, IMG submission 79112) | Estuarine microbial communities from the Columbia River estuary - Flood tide ETM metaG S.741 | ecosystem: Environmental > Aquatic > Marine > Intertidal zone > Estuary | place: USA...
AATAATACACTTTGATTACCAAGAGGGATACCTGCATCTGCCATTAAATCAAGTGCTTTTTTTGCTTCTGGAGTTAATTCTTTAGAATGGTTAAAATGAGTATTTATCCATATTGGATGATACTTCTTAAACATATCTACAAGATCTTTAGTTATTCTTTGAGGCATTACAACTGGAGTTCTAGATCCGATTCTAATAACACCAACATGCTCAATTTTTCTTAACTCACTTATAATATATTCTAGTCTTGCATCACTAACCAATAATGCATCACCACCAGATAACAATACGTCATTAACTTCCGGATGGTTTCTTATATATTCAATAGCTCTATCTACATTATCCATTTTACTTCCAGTATCTTTTTGACCTGCGAATCTTCGACGTGTACAGTGTCTACAATACATAGAACACATATCTGTGATTAGAAATAGTACTCTATCAGGGTATCTATGAGTAAGCCCTGGTACAACACTATCTCCATCTTCATGAAGTGGATCATCTAAGTCGTGAAGACCAATATGCATCTCTTCAAATGATGGTACCGCTTGAAGTCTAACAGGATCATTCTTATCATTAGGGTTCATTAGAGTTAGGTAATAAGGTGTTATTGCCATTCTAAACTGCCCAAGTACACTATCTATAACATCTAATTCATCTTTATCTAAATCCATGTATTTTTTCAATTCATCAACACTAGTAACTCTATTCTTAACTTGCCAGTGCCAATCATTCCATTGTTCATCTGTTACGTCTGGGAAGTATTTTGCTTTTCTTTCCAAGTAACCTGTATATAGTTTAACAGCCATAATATACCTCCTAAGTGTACTTTCTCTCAAATAGTTGCTTTATAAGAGGAGCATCATTAACTAAGTTAAGAGTTAATTCTGCGTGCCCTTTAGTGTATCCATTACCAATAATCATCGTTACATCACTTCCAACACCTTCAGCTCCAAGTGCTGCTTTTGTAAATGAAGTCGCCATACTAAAGAAGTATACTACTCCAGAATCTTTAGTTACTAAGATACAACTCATTTCAGTATTTTGAACATTAACTACATTTATAGTAACGTCAACCTGCTCATGATTTATTGATAATACTTTATCATAAACCTCTAAAGCATTAGTTGCATCAGCTAAAACTATGTCATTACATAGCTCTAAGTCTTTTAATTGTTGTATTTGCCACTCTTCATTAACAACACCAATTACAGTACCATTAGGACCAGCTTTCTTCATTGCTTGATATGCGCATAGCACACCACTCTTACCTGCAGCTCCAATAATTACAACACTATCTCCTTCTTTAACAAGCTTATCTACTTGAGCAGGAGCACCTGCTACATCAAGTGCAGCTAATACTAAATGCTCATCCATGTCTTTTGGAACCTTAGCAAATATACCTGTTTCAAAAAGAATTGCTTCTCCTTCAATATTAACTTGATCATTATCTATATTAATAGAGTTAATCTTATTAATCTTTAGAGGTGTTAAAGATAAAGAAACTAAAGTTGCAATTTTATCTCCAACCTTTAAAGATTTATTAGGAAAAGAACTTCCAATTTCCTTGATAGTTCCAATTAACATTCCTCCACTACCAGTAACTGGGTTTTGCATTTTACCTCTTTCACTAACGATATCAATAATCATTTTTTCCATCTTCTTGATATCCTTATTACAAACATTTTTAATTTGTGTGAACGAAGCAGAATCAATATTCAATGTAATAACATCTATTAGTAATTCATTCTCATATATAGTCATATCATTATTAATTTTTGTTGCGGCTTGGGGTAACACCCCTTTTGGTTCTATAACTCTATTTGTACCAAATTTACATAATGTATTCATTTTAAAGCTCCTTAAGTCCTAATATTATTCTAGCTTCTTTTGGTGAAGCAATTTCTCTTTTGTACTTTTTAGCTAACAAAGCCACTTTTTTGACAAGTTCACCGTTACCTTTAGCCAATACACCTTTTTCAATGAAAAGATTGTCCTCTAAACCCACTCTAACATGACCACCATCAGCAATGGCAAGTTCAGCTAGACTAAATTCAAATCTTCCAATACCTGCAACACTATAAGTAGCATCACTTGGTATGCTCTCTCTTAAAAAAACAAAGTCTCTTTCATATCCAGTCATTCCACCATTTACACCTAGTACAAAACTAAAATGTAAATGTTCTTTAATGTGTCCTTTTTTTAATAAATATAAAACCTGGTCAACATGCATTTTACCAAAACACTCTAACTCAGGCAATATGTTTCTCTCATATATCTTTTCAGCGAAATATTTGATGTCGTTCTCAGTATTAATGAATACTTCATCTCCCCCAAAGTTTACGCTCCCGCAATCTAAAGTACACATCTCTGGATTTAGATTTATAGGTGTTAACCGCTCATCATTAGTCATACCAACAGCTCCACCTGTTGAGGGCTGGATGATTACATCGGGGCATAATTCCTTAATCGCATCAATAGCTAGGCTAAATCTTGTCAAATCCTGCGTAGGTACACCGTTATCTTCTCTTACATGTAAATGAATTATACTAGCTCCTTCAAGATATGCATTATGTGCTTCTTTAGCAATTTCTTCAATTGTATATGGAACATATTCATTCATTTCTTTTGTTACTTCTGCCCCACAAATCGCTGCAGTTATAATTAACTTTTCCATTATAGTCTTTGCTTATCCTTAGGTACTATACACGTTCCACTTGCTCTAGCTACTAAAATTCTTTTTGGTAAAACTGAAGCAGCGGAATCACTAATTTCTGGATTTGAACTAATTACTTTAAAGCACTCAAATTGCATCTTTCTAGATGTGTTTCCAGTAGCTGTAATCCATCCGTATGCTTCAACATAATCACCAGCATATAAAGGTGCCAGAAACTCAACATTATCATACGCTCTAAACAGTCCTTCGTCACCATCATTTTTAATCAATAACTCAGTTGCAACATCTCCAAATAATTGAAGATTAAATGCTCCGTCAACTAGTCCTCCACCATAGTGTGCATGATGATTGCTTAGTCTCATTCTTATCATTACTTTTTCCATAATATCACTCCATCTCCATTGCTTTTGGATTATTAATTATTAAGTTTGCATCAGTTGATTTTATTATTTCATCAAGTGTAAATGTGTTGTTGTATTCAATCAAATGTAGACCGTCATTTCTAACTTCCATTACACCCATTTCTGTTACAATTAAGTTAACTTGATTTTTAGCTGTAAGAGGTAAATTACATAATTTCAAAATTTTAGGTTTACCCTTATTAGTATGTGTCATTGCAATAATAACCTTTTTGGCTCCAGTAACAAGATCCATTGCTCCACCCATACCTGGTACCATTTTTCCTGGAATAATCCAGTTCGCTAAGTTACCTTTTTCATCAACTTGTAAACTTCCAAGAACAGTTACATCAACATGTCCACCCCTAATGATCGTGAAGCTCATTGATGAATCAAAGTACATTCCACCATCTTCTAATGTTACAGGTTGTCCTCCCGCATTAGTGATGTCTTTATCAAAATTATTTTCATTTGGTTTTGGACCTAATCCAATTAAACCATTTTCACTTTGTAAATGAATTGTTAAATCTTTAGGTATAAAGTTAGCAACCAGCGTAGGTAACCCAATACCAAGGTTAACTACATCACCATCATTTAACTCTTTAGCTACTCTTTTAGCTATCAGATTTCTAATCTCATATTTATCCATTGTTATCCTCCTTCACAATGTAATCTATAAAGATGTGAGGAGTTATAATAACATCAGGATCAATGTATTTAACGATTTCTCTTGCCTCAACAATAACTTTGTTTCCAGCTGTTGCCATTATAGGATTAAAATTTCTTGTTGTTTTGGTATAAAGAACATTACCATACTCATCTACCGTACTACCATAAATCAATGCTAAATCTGCTTTTATAGGTGTTTCTAATATATATCTTGAACCATTAATCTCAATAATTTCTTTTCCATTTTCAACAATTGTTCCAAGTCCAGTTGGAGTTAAAAATCCACCAAGTCCCGCACCACCAGCTCTAATTTGCTCAATCAACGTTCCTTGAGGTATTAAAGATACTTCCATTTTATTCTCACTCATAAGTCTTCCTGCTTCAGGATTTAACCCAATATGTGATGCAATAAGTTTTGTAACTTGCCCATTTACGATAAGCTTTCCTACTCCCTTATCAATAAACCCAGCATCATTACAAATTATAGTAATATCTCTAATATCTAAATTAACAATTTCATCAATTATAGTTTCTGGTGTACCTACGGCCATAAACCCACCAACCAAGATACTCATTCCATCAAAAAAGTGTTTTTGTAATTCATTCTTATTAATTAACTTTTTCAAATTATCCCTCTTTTCTTGGCATTAGTTCAGCTTCACCAACAATAACAATTTCATCATTTTGATTGTAAGAAACACAATCAAAATATACTCTATTTCTTTCAAGGTTAATTTCTCTAACAGTTACTACAGCTTTTATAGTATCACCTATATAAACTGGTCTTTTAAATTTCAAAGTTTGATTAATATATATAGCTCCTGGTCCTGGTAAATCCATCCCAAATACTTTGCTAAATAAACTTCCAACTAGCATTCCATGTGCAATACGTTTTTTAAACATAGTTTTCGATGCATACTCACTATCAAAATGTGCTGGATTATAGTCACTCGTAATAGCTCCAAACATTTCAATATCCTTATCCGTAATTTCCTTAATGTGAAATGCACTATCACCTTGTTTAATTTCTTTAATAGTTTTTCCAAGTTTCATAATATAATTCCTCCTTAAAAATAATAAAAGAGCTGTTTATGCATTACGCATAAACAGCTCATCATTTATAAAAAATGACAATGAATAAAGATTTTCCTTATTCATCAAGATCAATCTAGTAAGGCTAGAAAGACCCTTCGGCATATAATTCATTCCTATATGGTATTTGATGCCTTAATCATTAACATCCATATAGTACACAAGAATATGCTCCTCTGTATATTTTTATCCTTTAAATCCACACTTATTATACTAGAAATATGTAAGCGTTGTCAACCACAAATAGAGACATATTTGCATAAACTTATCATAGTATAAAAAAAGAGCGATTACATGCTCTTTTTTAGTCCAAATTTATATAACGTTTTATGATAATATTTTTCATCTTTTCTTAAAATGCTATTGTTAAATTCTGGTATGTTAATTCCATTACTCTCATATTGTGTTTCAAAGCATATACCCATATGCTGCGTATGTAACCCGTCAAAGAGCATTTGATTGCTAATGTGGTTATGTGTGTATATAACAATAACAGGATAAGTTGTATATACGTCAAGTGTTCTATTAGAAACTTCATCAGTTAGTGTTGCCTGCGAAATATCAAAATTAACTTCATCGACTAAAAATTGATCATCTATCCCAAATGCAGGAGTATCATATATGCCTTCAAAAAAACTATCCTTAATACGCTTTGTTTTTCTAAAGTCTAGGTGAGAATTAGTTGAATCAAATACAGCACAAGGAACAAAATCTTCATCTGTTTTAAGTGCTCTAGAAGAATTAACTTTTAAAGTAGAATCAAGAACTCTTGATTTCATATCTCCAGATAAATTAAAGTATACATGATTAGTAAGATTCATTGCTGTTGTTGTATCAGTTTCACCAAGAAATTCTATTAATAAGCTAGTCTCAGAAATAGTGTATATAGTTTTGAATACTTGAACTCCTGGAAATGCAGAATCATAATTAGCGATATGTGTAAAAATAACTTTTATACTTTTTTCATCTTCAATTATCTCAAAATCAAAATATTTACTTGCTAGACTGTCTTTACCACTATGGAGATCTACCTTACCATCATTGAGATCTAGTTGGAATTTCTTATCATCAATATAGAATAATCCATCTTTAGTTCTACCTGATAAAGGTCCAACTGTTGAATTAAGAAAAATATTGTTGTTGAAATAATCATTTATATCTTGATACTTTAAAGCTATAGATTCAAATTCACCATTTTTATCCTTAGTTTTTATATCATATATCGTTGCTCCATAATCAAGAAATGATGCTTTTATATTTGGCAATGATACTTCGATTAAATTTAAATTTCCTTGCTTCGTTCTAATTTTTTTTACTGAGTTCATTAGCAAACCCCCTAATAAATTCTTCAAAATAATTTTGTGATGTTTCATCTTGTTTAAATACTGCTGCATTTTCTAAACATTTTGTAAATTTAATTGCAACTTCACGTTCAAGAAACGTATCAATATTTTCATTTTTATATTTCAATTTTAATTCATCGATCCAATCACGATGAACATCTAATTCAGTTGGTACTACAGCATTCGTCTTTAAGATATCTTTTATTAGTGGTAACTCAGTATTTAACCTTGCAGGTAATACTATTAAACCACTTACTTCAATTAAACCTATGTTTTCTTTTTTTATGTTGTAATTTTCAGGGTGAGTATGGAAGATACCAAGTGGAAATTCTTCACTTGTTCTATTGTTTCTTAATGCCATATCAATAACGTATAAATCACCATTTTTACGAGCTATTGGAGTGATAGCATTATGTGGCTCATTTGTTTTACAAAATATGCCAATCTCATTGTTAGAGTAGCCTTCCCAGTATTTATATAACTTATCTGAAGACTCAATAATCGCTTCTAAATCTTCTGATTCTAATCGAACTACACTAATAGGCCAGTCGAGTTTCTTTATCTTAACATTATTAATTTCAATAGTGGACAACTCTCTAGCATCTTCAATTGGAAAATGATAAGCACCACCTTGATAATGTTCATGAGATAATATTGAACCTCCAACTATCGGAAGTCCTGCATTACTTCCAAGAAAGTAATGTGGAAATTGATCAACAAAATCAAATAGTCTTCTAAATGTTTTTTCAGTTACATTCATTGGTAAATGTTCTTTCATAAGAACAATACAATGTTCATTGTAATAGACATACGGACTATATTGAAGATAAAAATCTTCCCCATTTAATTTAAGAGGAATTATCCTATGATTTGTCCTACCCGGTTTTTTGTTTAAACCTACATACTCTTTACATAAAAGACATTTAGGGTATGAAGTTGATATGGTTTTTCCTTGTGCCATTATATCTCTTGGATCTTTTTCTGGTTTACTTAAATTGATAGTAAGTTCTACATCTCCATATTTTGTGTTACTTTTCCATGTCACATTTTTTGAAGTTCTTGAAGTTTTTATATAATTGCTTTTTTGCGATAAATCATAATAGAAATCTGTAGCTTGTTTTTTGCTTTTATCATATAATTCGCTAAATATTCTATTAACCTCACTCGGTCTAGGAAGCACAATATCTATCAATCTAGCTTCAAATACATCTCTATTTAAAACTGTGTCAACGTTGATAATACGCTCTTTAACGGCATAATCAAGTAACGGATTTAAGTATCTTGAAGGATCTGTAATATCTTCCTCTTTTACTTCACTATCAATAAAGGTATCAAGATTTAAAATCCCACATAACTTATTAATTGCATAGTCATAATCCTCTTTACTAATCAAATTATTTTTAGTTGCGAATAAAACAAATCTTTTAATATCACTATAAATCATTTGAATTTCCTCCTAATACTTTACTTGTATTTTGATATATCAATCTGTAAATTGTAATTAATGGCTCTTTTAAATCCATCAAATATTTCTTTTGTTACTTGAGCATCATCTAACGCATCATGCATTTGCGGAATTTCTTTTTCACTATTATATAAACCTAAAGCATTAAATAGTCCTAAATCATTTTTTAGATGAAAATAGTTTTTGTGTAATTTAAGCAAATTAATGTATCTAGTTTTTTTATTTAGTGATGGAACTTTATTCCATTTATAACTTTCTCTAAGAGCTAAGAAATCATTTCTTCCCCAAACAATTATTGCAGGTGAATACTTTTCAATATCCTTTTTGAAACTGTCGTAGAATTCTTTATACTCAATTCCTTTGTCCACATCTTCTTGTGTTATCTTTAAGAACTTTTGTGTTCTTCTTGTAATTTTTGGATGGAAAGTTGGTTTTATCATTTGGTTATATCTAGATATCTCATTATTGTTTGAATCTATCAAAATATAACCAACTTGAATAATCTCTTGTTTAAAAGTTTTATCTACTTTGTAAGGATGCATCGACATCTCTAAATCTAAAAACATTTTCACTTTCAAGCTATTAATCAAACTTCTTGTTCCACTTTTGATATTTTTTATATCATAATAAACAATATTTTTACGATGTCTAATTTCCATTATTTTAACAACATAATCGACATCTGACACTTTGTTTCCGCGATATATTCTTTCATCTTGATTTATTGCAAATTGAACAAATCTATATACTTGTAAGTATTTACCAATACGGTTAATCATCGATCTTTGGAAGTAAAACTGTCTGATACGATTTTTTACCTTCATCAATACTAATCTTTCTTCTTCATCAATTGCTAATATTCTACCACTTATTATTTCTCTCATGTAATCACCTAAATCTCTTTTAGTTTTCTTATTAAGTTTTCTCTTGCTGTTTTATTAATTCCTAATTCAATAAGCTCGTCTTCACTTGCTAGTTTTATAAATTTAACAGTTTTGTATTTCTTTAATAACTTCGTTTTTGTTACATCACCAATGCCATCTATTTCGTCAAGAATTGTATTAAAGACTCCTTTGCTTCTAACTTGTTTGTGGAAGTTAACTGCAAACCGATGTGCTTCATCTTGAATTCTAGTAATTAAATGGAATACATTTGATGTTTTATCAATCTCTATTTTTTGTAAATCTTGATTCATTAATGTATTTGTATTATGTTTATCGTCCTTAACAAGACCAGCTATTGGAATATTAAGACCTAAGTCTGTAATAATCTCATTAGCAGCATTTATTTGTTGTAACCCACCATCAACAAGAATTAAATCGGGTTTACGAAGATTTTCCATAAGTACTTTATAGTACCTACGATAAACAACCTCTTTCATAGTATGATAGTCTGAGGCTTTATTTTCAAGTGTTTTTATTTTATATTTTCGATAATCTCTTCTTGATGGTTTCCCATTAACAAAAACAACCATACTACTAACAGCATCAGTTCCAAATAAGTTAGAATTATCAAATGCTTCTATAACATAAGGAGTACCAATATGAAGTAACTCACCAAGCTTATCTGCAGAGTTAATAGTTCTATCTTGTTCTCTTTGATAAACGACAGTTTTTTCTTTTAGAGCTTCTTCAGCGTTCAAAACTGCTAGCTTAAGTAATTTATATTTATCACCTTTAAGAGGCTTAGTAATTTTTGTATTAAGAAACTGATTAAGAATTTCAGTATCTAATTCTTTAGGTACAAATATTTCTCTTGGAATTATATTGGTTTCATAAAACTGAGCAATATAATTCTCAATTGTGAGATGAGGATCATCATAATACTCAAATAATTTTTGATGTCTAGCTGATATTTTTCCATTACGAATAAAGAAAATTTCTACAGAAATAAGATACTCATTAAAATAGTATCCAATGATATCACGGTTTTTCATATCATTAAGATTAATTTTTTGTCTATTTGTAGTCGTTTTTATATTATTAATTGTCTTTTTAAATTCTAATGCTTTTTCAAATTCTAAGTTTTCTGAAGCCTGATACATCTTATCTTCAAGATTTTTCACTACTTCCTTTATATCCCCTTTTAAAAACTGCTTAATTTCCTTTATGATGGCTTCATAGTCATTTTGAGTAACTTTGTTTATACAAGGAGCTAAACATTGTCCCATATGATAATAAAGACATTCTTGTTTAGGTAACTTATCACATTTTCTTAAAGGATATATTTTCCTTAACAGTTTTGCTGTTTCCCTAGCTGCTCCAGCATTAGGGTATGGTCCAAAGAAATTTTTTGATTTTTTTGATACTTTTCTAGTAACAACAAGTTTAGGGTGTTTTTCATTTGTAATTTCAATATAAGGATAAGTTTTATCATCAGTTAACATTATGTTGTATCTTGGGTTGTATTTCTTGATTAAATTCAATTCTAAAAGCAATGCATCTAGTTCACTACTAGTTATAATATACTCGATGTCTTCGATATATCTAACTAGTCTTGAAGTCTTTGCATTGTGAGATCCAGTAAAATAAGAAGAAACTCGTTTTTTTAGGTTTTTTGCTTTTCCTACATATATAACGATTCCTTTTTGATCTTTAAACTGATATGATCCTGGCAATTCCGGGATATTTTTTATCTTTTCTTTATAGTCCATAATTACCTCTATAATTTATCTTTATCTTCAAATAAAGCAATATATACACTTCTAAATGCACCTAAATATATTTTTGATAGCTCTTGTGGTGTTTCTTCTTTTCCAGATTTATGCCATCTTGACAACGTTGTCCAAGCACTTGATGCTACTATTGCCATCGTATATTCCTCAACCTTTGGTGAAGATTTCACTAAAGAATAAAACAATTCTGAATGAGCTGTGATTATTTGGTGAATACCATCAATCATTAAATATTCTAAGTTAGATTTGATGACTGTGTCAACAAGTTTTTCTTCTTCGTCAATTCTTTTGAAGAAAGACTGAATAAGGAAAAATTCATCTTCAGGCTCGTTATACAAAAAGTACTCTAAAACATCAGAATAAAAACTTTCAAAAAACATTCTTACTCGATAAATAACAATGTCCTCTTTTGACGAAAAGTTACGATAGAAAGTGGCTCTTGATATCCCTGCTTTAGTAATTATCTCTGAAATCTTTATTTCGTTCAATAATTTAACTTCAAGTAATTTTGTTAATGCTTCAAAAGTCCATTCTCTAGTATACTTTACTCTAGCATCTAGCTTCTCTTTTTCGAACATAATAAGCCTCCTTGTATCATAGAAATCATTTTGATTGATATCTTCCTGAAACTATTATACCATAAAAGTAGATATGAAACAATTGTATCGTAATTTTATAAATGTCTTAAAAGGGGTGTTTTGTATGAAAAAAGTAGTTGAGCTTATTTTCGAGAGAAAAAAACTAGTAATTTTACTATTCTTTTTGGTGCTTGGTTATGGAATCTATAGTTATATAGTTATACCTAAACAAGAAATGCCAGAATTAGATACACCATATATGGTCGTAAGTGTTACAGCACCTAGTATTGTTGCAAGTGATATGGATGATGAAGTAATCGGTGATATCGAAAAAGTTATTATGACTTTTGATGAAGTTTCTGAAATCAATACAACATTATATGATAATTTTGCTTATATTATCATTACTTTTAAGTATAGTGTCCCTAACCCCAAAACCTTAAGTGTCGAAGTATTTGATAAAATTAATGATTTAACTTTTAGTGATAATGTTAGTGACATCTCATATTCATCAAATTTTGATGATCCTCATATTATTTATGCAATCCACTCAGATTTAATGAGTGAAGCAGAGTTAAAGAAAGTTGCTTCAGATTTAAGGAACCAATTAATTCTTGTTGATGAAATAAAAACAGTAAAAATTGATAGTGTTGCAAATCAAGAAGTGGTAATTACATTAGATTCAAATTTACTAACTCTATATTCACTAGATATAACAACAGTTAAAGACATATTAATCGCGAATAGTATTAATGTGCCTCTTGGAGGTATTAATACTGAATTTGGAACGATAAGTGTTACTGGTGATGCTGAAATCACTACATTAGAAGAACTAGAAAGCATGATTATAATTCCTGCTGTCGCTGGTGTAAACGATGTAGTAAAGCTTGACGATATTTCCACAATTGAAATTAAAGATACATCGAATAAAATTTATAGCTTTGATGATGAGAGCACTGTTTTTTTAAGTGTCTATTTTAATAATGATATTGATTTTACAAAAATGGGTTCTGAAATTACTACTATTAGAGATGAGTTCATGATTTCAAAGAATATTGATGAGTTATCAATTGATGAAATGTTATTCTTACCTGATTACGTTAATAACCAAATAAACGATATCTTCTTTAGTCTCCTTTTAGCTATTGGGGTTGTACTTATTATTGTATTTGTAGGAATAGGATTTAGAAATAGTATGTTGATTGTAATTACAATACCTCTAATCATATTTGGTACAATCGGAATTTTGTACCTAGGAAACTTTGAACTTCATAAAATGACTATCGTAGGTCTTATTGTAGCTATTGGTATTCTAGTCGATAATAGCATAGTTATTACAGAAGGGATCAAACGTAATATTGATAGTGGAATGGATAAAATTGAAGGAGCAAAATTAGCTATTAGAGAAAATAGTATCCCCGTATTATCTTCTACTTTAACTACTATTGCTGCATTTATTGTAATAGTTTTATTACCTGGATTCTTAGGTAAAATCGTTGCAAGTATGCCTCTAACAGTTATAATAGCAATATCTCTTAGCTATATCGTGAGCATGGTTTTAAGCCCTGTCCTAGCAACATTATTCCTAAAGAAAACTTCTAAGAAGAAAGAGTCTAGAGTATCTATCCATGAATCCAATATTAAGAGAATGATTGGTTTTACTATTAAATTTCCAGCAATTTGGATCTTAGGAAGTTTACTGTTTTTATTCCTAACAGTTTTTATATCATTTAAAACATTACCACTTGACTTATACCCAAATGATGAACGAAGTGTGCTTTATATAGATTTCGAAAACGAAGAGTTAGGTAACATTTATAGTACCGTTACTCTTGGAGAAGAAATCACTGATAAATTTACATCAAACGAACATGTGATTAATTATGCGACAAGCATAGGTGGTGATCTACCTAGTTTTCATTTTAGTGCAAATCTAATTTCTGAGATAAGTCATCAAGGAAGAATTTATATTAATCTTGATTACAATGAAAAAGACTTACTAGCATACCAAAAAGAATTGGAAGTTCTACTTTCAGATATACAAGGAGCTAAGATTAAGGTAAACACATTAGAATTAAGCCCACCAGTTCCCGATCTTAGACTTACCTTAAAAGGTAATAATCCTGAGGAAATTGATAGTTTAACTACAGATTTATTTGCAGAAATATCTCAGCTTGAATCACTAAAGTCTTATACTACAAAAACAAATGTAACATCTACTAAATTTTTAGTAAGTTATGATCCAGAGGCAATCTCAAACTCATATTTAACAAAAGCTCAAGTAGCTGAATTCATAGCTTACAATATAAATGGTTATGACTTTGATATTTCAAAATATAACGAAAACTATATTAACGTAAGTATAAATTCCGATATTAATTCTGTCGTACAGTTACTGTCACTTCAAATATATAGTGAAGTATTAGACACTCATATTCCTCTTGTAAATCTTATAACTGTTCAAGAAACTACAGGATACGTAGTAATTAACAGACAAAACAATAAAGATATGGCATCAATTGATTTGTATTATTCGGATGAATCAAACTTAAACGAACTATCAAAAGATGTTGAAGATATTGTAAAAAATTATAATACAGATAACGTTAAAGTTTCATATAGTGGTGAAAACTCAATGTTTGAAGAAATAAGCGCTGACTTAATAAAAGCAGGAATTATTGCTATTATTCTTATTTACATCATTATGTTTATCCAGTTTAACAACTTTATAAAACCCCTTATTGTATACTTAACAATCCCTTTAAGCTTTGCGGGTAGTTTCCTATTCTTATTAATATTTAACACACCAATTACAGCAACTTCATTAATTGGAATGGTAAGTTTAATAGGTGTAACTGTCAACAATGGTATACTCCTTGTAGAATACATATCAAGAAGACATAAAGAAGGAATGGACGTTAAGGAAGCATGCGTAAACAGCGTATTTTTAAGGTTTAGACCGATTATGCTAACTAGTGCAACTACGATTTTAGGACTAATTCCATTATTATTAACTGGTGGTAATTTCTTTAGACCACTTGCCATTACATTTATGGGTGGTATGGTTAGTAGTACTATCCTCACTATTTTCCTTGTACCTAGTGTATATTATATGATTTATAAAAAAAGGCACTCAAATTGAGTGCCTATTTCATTACTTTTTTTAATCCGTCAGAAATTCGATTTCCATAATCTAATGATTCATCATATTTAAATCTTAATGATGGACTTTTTCTCATTTGGACTTTTGATGCAAGTCTAGAACGTACGAAAGCTTTTGATCTTTCTAATGCTCTACCAGCTGCATCTTTTTTTGCGTCTTGTCCTAAAATTGTATAGTAAATAGTTAAGTAACTAAAATCATTTGTTAACCTAACTTCTGTTATTGTAATAAAACCTAAATTATTATCTTTTACATCTCTCATGTATATTTCAGTTAAAGTTCTTAGGATTGTGGATTCTAATCTTTCGTGTTTAGACACTATTTCTTAATTTCCTTTTCAACAGAAGCTTCGATAATGTCGCCTTCTTTGATATCATTAAATTTTTCAATCATAATTCCACATTCGAATCCTTCACGAACTTCTTTAACGTCATCTTTAAATCTTTTTAGAGATGCCATTTGACCTTCATAAACTACAACACCATCACGTAATATACGTACTAAACTATTTCTTTCAATAGTTCCATCTGTAATAAAGCAACCTGCAATTGTACCAACCTTAGATATTTTGAATGTTTCTCTAACTAGTGCTTGACCTGTTACTACTTCTTCAAATACTGGGTCTAACATACCTGTAAGAGCTAATTCAACTTCTTCAAGTGCTTTATAGATAATATTATATAATCTAATGTCTACACCTTTTTCTTTAGCAGTTTCTCTTACTTTAGAACTAGGTCTAACATTGAATCCCATAATAATTCCTTGAGAAGCAAGAGCTAGTGTAACATCAGTTTCAGTAATAGTACCAACACTACTTCTAATAATGTCAATTTTTGTTCCTTCAACGTCTATTTTCTCTAAAGATGCTTTCAATGCTTCAATTGAACCATGAGTATCACCTTTTATAATAATTCTTAATTCTTTTGTTACACCATCATCTAAATTACTAAATAATTCATCAAGTGAAACAGCTTTCCCAACACCACGTTCAACTTTCCACGCTCTATGAGCTCTGTCTTCAGCAATAATTCTAGCTTTTCTTTCATCAGTAAATACCATGAATGAATCTCCAGCTTGTGGTACGTCATTAAGTCCAGTAACCTCAACAGCTTTACTTGGTCCTGCAAAATTGATTCTATTGTTAGCATCATCAACCATAGCTCTAACTTTACCAAACGTATTACCAGCAACTAAAATGTCACCAATTTTTAGTGTCCCATTAGCAACTAATAAAGTAGCAACAGGTCCACGCCCTTTGTCTAGTTTAGATTCAATTACATTCCCAATAGCAAGTCTATTTGGATTAGCTTTATATTCATTAATTTCTGCAGTTAATTGGATCATTTCAAGTAAGTTATCTACTCCATCACCTTTTAGTGCACTTAATTCACAAAATATAGTTTCTCCACCCCAGTCTTCAGGAACAAGGTTAAACTCTGTTAATTCTTGTTTTACTCGATCTGGGTTAGCTCCAACTTTATCCATTTTATTAACAGCAACGATCATTGGAACACCTGCTGCCTTAGAATGGTCAATAGCTTCTCTAGTTTGAGGCATAACTCCGTCATCCGCAGCTACAACCAAAATAGTAATATCAGTTACCTTTGCTCCACGTGCTCTCATTTCAGTAAATGCAGCATGTCCTGGAGTATCAATAAACGTAATTAATTTACCATTCTTTTTAACTTGATAAGCACCAATATGTTGTGTAATACCACCTGCTTCACCTTCAGTTACTCTTGAGTTCCTAATAGTATCTAAAAGTGTTGTCTTACCATGGTCTACATGTCCCATTATTGTAACAACAGGAGGTCTCTCTACAAGATCTTCCTCGTTATCAAAAATTTCCATTTCATCAAATCTTGTTAAATCTGTAACTTGCTCGTCTTCTAGTGTATAACCAAAGTCCAACGCTATTAATTCAATAGTTTCACGATCTACAGTTTGAGTTTGTGACGCCATAATTCCTAGCATCATTAATTTTTTTATTACTTGTGCAGGAGACACGTTTAATCCAGTAGCAACATCTGCCACTATCATGTCAGTCGTATAGTATAATACACTGTCTTCTTTTACTACGTTTTGGACAGGTACATTCGTTTTTCTCGTATCAACTGTCTTTGTTTTTTTGATGTTCTTTTTAGCCATCAAAATCACCTCTTTCTTAGGAATATAAATATTCTTTAAACTTATTTATAAATCCCTTGTCTGTTACTAGCAATACTCTTCTATTTTGTTTACCAATTGCTTTTGATAACTCATCAGAAGTAAATCGGTCAACTAGTGTTGCATTATAAGTCTTTGCCTTATCATGCACTTTTTTCTTTGTATTATTCCCTGCATCACTAGCAAGAAATATCATTTTTAAACTTTCATTTGGTAACTTTGCAAATACAGCATCTTGACCTAAAGTTACTTTTCTAGATCTCATAGCTAACCCTATCAGGTTTAGTATTTTATCGTTATTCATTTTCAAACATCCCTAATAACTCTTCATAGATTTCATCAGGTATCTTGATTTCTAAATGACGATCCAATTTTTTTGTTTTTATAGCTTTTTTTATTACTTTAATATCTTTTCTTAAGTATGCCCCACGACCGTTCAATTTACCAGTAGTATCTATACTTACTTGTCCTTCTTTGTTTTTAACAATTCTTAAAAGTTCTTGTTTTGGAAATTGTTCATTTGAAACAACACATTTTCTAAGTGGAACTTTATTCTTCTTCTTGATCAATTCTACGATACCTAATTCCTTCATCTTTTGCTTGTTGCATTGATTTAATTTCAATTTTCCATCCACAAGATTGTGCAGCTAGTTTTGCATTTTGTCCTTTAATCCCAATTGCAGCAGTTAAGTCTTTATCTTTAACGATAACAACTGCGTGGTTTTTCTTTTTATTTGGATTAACTGCAATTATTTTTGCTGGCTCTAAAGCATTTAAAACTAGTTTAATAGGATCTTTAGACCATTCATAAATATCTATTTTTTCACCTTGAAGTGCATCTAAAACTTCTTTAATTCTACTTCCTTTATATCCTACAACTGAACCTACTGGATCCACGTTTTCATCATGGCTGTAAACTGCAACTTTACATCTGTCTCCAGCGTCTCTTGCAATTCCCATAATTTCAACAGTACCATCATTAATTTCTGGAACAACTTGCTCAATCAATCTCTTAACTAAGTTTCTGTCATTTCTAGATACAAATACTTTTGGTCCTTTTGTCGTCATTTCTACTTTTGTAATATAAACTTTTAGTCTAGAACCAAGTTCAACTAAATCACTTCTTAATAACTCTTTACGAGGTAATGAAGTTTCTAAGTTATGTCCCAAATCTAAAGTTACAAAATCACGATTGATATTAACAATTTCAGTTGTTATCATTTCGTTTTCTCTTGATTTAAATGTTTCATATGTTTTTTCTCTCTCAAGTTGTTTCAACCCTTGAGTTAATATTTGTTTTGCACTAGATGCAGCGATTCTACCAAAGTCTTTTGGTGTTTCTTTAAATGTAATTGTATCCCCAATTTTTGAACTTTTTCTTTTTTTCTTTGCGTCTACTAACGTTATCTCACCTGGGTTTACAACTTCGTCAACTACAACATAGTCAGCGAACAAGATAATTTGGTTTTTATCTTCATTAAATTCAATACGTGCATTTTCACTAATATTGTGAACTTTTTTATATGCATTTAATAATCCTCTTGACATAATTTCTAAAATTGCTTCTTTTTCAAGTCCTCGTTCAATTGCAACTAATTCTAAAGCTTTAAAAAACTCTTTACTAATCATCTTTATTATCCTCCTATATCATAATTGCTAGTCTAATAAAACTAACATCAAAATAACTCGCCGTAGCTAATTTTTTGTTTTTTTGTTTAATAGTAAGCACTTCATCCTTGAATGAAATTAGCTCACCTTCAATTTTTTGCTCAAATGTTTCTACATAGACTTTTTTACCGATTGCTCGTTTAACTTCTTCACTTGTTCTTAGTTCTTTTTCAGCACCTGCTGAAGTAACTTCAAACATGTAAGGATCATTAAATGGATCAAGTTCATCTAGCTTCTCACTTACCATCTTAGATACGCTTACGCAATCATCAATCGTAATAAATGAATCATTCTCAATCATTACTCTTAAAACATAATCTGTACCTTCTTTTTCGTAAGTAACATCATATAAGTAATAACCCATACTTTCTACTAATTCTCTTAAACTATTTTTTAGTTTTTCCATATATCATTTCTCCTTTTAAGCAAAGAAAAGAGCGGGAATTGACCCACTCTCTAACTCATATGCATTTGTATTTTATCATAGATAGATTTAAAAATCAAGAATCTTGTTTATTATTCATCATTTCAGTTTTCTTAACTTTCGATACATTTTCAAGAGTATATCGATATATCATCCAATCAAGATTACCAATATCATTTCATGCTCATTTCATGCATGATTATACTTCCTGCTACAGCAACATTAAGACTCTCTACATTTTTAGTTTTAATCGTTATGTTCTTATTAGTTTTAAGCAGTACTTCCTTAGATACTCCATTACCTTCATTACCTAGTACAACAGCTAGTTTTTTATCCAGTAACAATCCCGATATTTCTTCACCATCGAAACTTGTTCCATAAATAGTATATTGTTCATTTTCATTAATAAAATCTAAAGTACTCATATGAATTATGTTTAACTGAAACATTGCTCCTTGTGTACTTCTAATTACTTTATCGTTATATAAATCAACAGTATTATCTAGAATTACAGTATCAAATCCAAAAGCAAGAGCACTTCTAAGTAACGCCCCTAAATTCCCAGGATCTTGAATCTTTTCTAATATTAATACTTTGTCTGTTATTTCTTTTGATTCAAACTTATTACATACTGCAACTACACTTTGTGAACTTTTCATTTGTGAAATCTTGTTTAATACAGTTTCTGTTACATATACAACATTTTTAGCAATTATTCTTCTATCAGTTGTAAAGACTTGTCTAATAATTCCTGCATTTGAAGCCTCTTCAAATAAATGATACCCTTCGACTATAAAGACTTGACGATCATCTCGATACTTCTTTTGATGAAGTTTTACAGTTTCTTTTACAAGTGGGTTATTTACACTAGTGATTTCCATAAAATCACCTCCGTATCTATTTTACCATACCCAATAAAAAAACAGAGCAACAATTTACTCTGTTTCACCTGTCCATCCTTTTATACCAAATGTTACATTATAAATTTCAGTGAATCCCTCTTCGAAAAAGATTTTAGAAGCACTAATACTTCTATTACCACTGTTACACAAAATAACTACTGGTTTGTTCTTATCTAAGTGTGTAATCATTTTATGATTCCCATCAAATAAATAATAGTCAATGTTAATATCAAAACCAGGAATCTTACTCGTATTATACTCATTTGAAGTTCTAACATCAACAAACTGGTAGTCTTCAGGTGATAATAATAATGCTTCAAGTTCCTCATTATTTATATTATCAAAAGCCTCTACACATTCATTATTAACGATTACTTCATTCGTAAAACAAACCAACTCTTCTTTACTCTCACACCCTGCAAACAGAATAACGATATTAAATATTAAAAACAGAAACAATATTTTTTTCATATATTTCACCTCTATTAAATTATATAATAATTTTAGTTCGTTTACAAACAATTATTTATCGGATTTTATATTTTGATTCCGTCCCAACCTTGTATACCCGCAGTTAGGTTATATATTTCTTTAAATCCTTCTTCGTAAAATATTCTTGCAGCGTCAATACTTCTAACACCACTATTACACATAATAATTACAGGTAGATCTCTATCCAAATGAGTAATCATATTGTGATTATAATAAAACCTGTAGTAATCAATACAAATATCAAAACCAGGAATTCTCATGTAATCATATTCACCTTGAGTTCTAACATCTACAAATTGAAAGTCATCTGGCTTTTCAAGCATTTTTACTAGTTGTTCATTATATATATTTGTGTAAACCATATTTATCATCCTTTTATTTCAATTTTCCAGTTGTAATTATAGTATAGTTTTCCTTACAATACAAAGAAAATGAATACAAAAAAACGAAGCATTATCTGCTTCGTTTTAAATTCATATTATATAGATGCCATTTCGAACCTTTGAAATCTATGAATGTTTCATTTACAAATAAGTTATAAGAAGCTTTATCGTTCATAATAAAGTAATTTAAATATATAAGACGATTATCAAGATCTTTGAAGATATCAAAATTGTTTTTTAATAACTCACCATGACTTGGGATAATAATTTTATCTTTCGCAATTGTCTTAATTTTTTCAATCCCTTTTTTTTGTTGGAATAAGTCTTGATCTGCACAAAACGGAATTACTGGTTCCCCTTTGTCAGTCATTATAATATCATCACCAACAAACATAAATCTATTATTAATCACAATAATTGTTCCATCTTTACTATGTCCAGGATTGTTTATTATTTTTATATTGTTTTTACCAAAGTTGATTTCTTTTTCACCTATAACCGGATTTGTTGGTGAATAATCAATATCATTTGATTTGTATTTTGCTAACGTGTCTCTCGCAAAAATACTACCATGTATAGGCAAGTGTCTTAGACTGGGAATACCACCAATATGATCATTATGGAAATGTGAAATAATAACTTGCTTGATATTTAAATTCACACTTTTTAAATACTCATTAATAACAACAAATTGTCTCTCGTATCCAGTGTCTAAAAGTATACAGTCATTTCCATCGATAATAATTAGCATGTTAAACCCAATAAATGAATTGCCTTCTGGACTGAACTTTAATAGATGAATATTTTCATCTAACTTGATAACATCCACTAAATCACCTCGCTAACAACTAATCCCTCTAATGTGATATCGCGGTGCTCAGTATCTGATAAAATCATATACTTTGTGTTTTCAATTGTTTTTTCTAATAGTGGTCCAAAATCAAATTTACTTTCATATAGAACACATCTATCTAGTTTTGGTGCTGTCGTTGGTTTTCTTGGAACATAAACAGTACAACAATCTTCAAATGGTTTGATTGAAGTTGTGTATGTATCAATTTTTCGAGATATCTTAATTATATCTAATTTGTCATATGTTGACAAAGGTCTAACAACAGGCATGTTAATAACATCATTAATCACACTAATACTTTGCAATGTTTGGGAAGCTACTTGCCCAATACTTTCACCATTAATTAAAATTAAATCATTGTTCTTTTTAGCTATCGCTTCTGCAATACGATACATCATTCTTCTCATAATAGTTATATTATAAGATTCAGGAATATAATTAAGAAGTGCAGTGTGAAGTTCAGCAAAAGGAACCATATAAAGTTTAATCTTTGCTTTTGGTGCATATGCAGCAAGTTTTTCAGTTAAATCAATAACTTTCTGTGCAGATTCAATTGAAGTTAAAGGTGTACTTTCATAATGAATACATTCAATTTCAATTCCTTGTTTCATAGCTAAGTAACCAGCTACTGGAGAGTCAATTCCTCCAGATAACATTAATAAACCTTTCCCAGCAACTCCAACAGGAAATCCACCCATCCCTTTAATCTTTTTACAATACACAAATGCAGCATCTGTTCTAACCTCAACATGAAGTGTTAACTCCGGATTATGAACATCAACTTTTAAAAACTCAGTATTTCTTAAAACATGAGACGCAACAAGTTTCGAGATTTCTTGTGATGTTATTGGATATAACTTATCACTTCTCTTAGATTCTACCTTGAAAGTCACCATTTTGCCTTTTAACTCGCTTTTAACAACTTCAAGAGCTCGAATCTTAATGTCTTCTAAATCCTTAGAGACTTTAGATACAAGGCTATAGCTAGAAAGACCAGAAACTCTATCTAGTCCTTTTATTACTTCATTATGGTCTTCACCATTCAATAAAATATATAGACGATCATGGTTTTTCTCATATTTCACATTATCGTTATTTACTTTATTTCTTATTAAATTATTTACTCTTTCGATGAACACTCTTTTGTTCTTTCCTTTAAGTGTTAAATCACCATATCTTACTAAAATACGCTCGTACATAAGTATCACTCCTTTAAAACATATATATTCTATCATAATAAGTTGATTTTTTATAATATTTACATTAATATTTTATAGAGGTGATATTATGTTTTTTGAAATCGAAAAAAGTATAGATAAAACTAAGAATTATGAAATTCTATTAACGAATTTAGAGTTTATGATTGTGAAGGATGATAAAGAGGTTACATCGTTATCAAATTTGGCAGCATATTTAAACTATTTTTTAGATGATATAAACTGGGTAGGGTTTTATCTTTTTGATGGTGATAAACTATATCTTGGTCCTTTCCAAGGTTTACCAGCTTGCACAGAAATAAAAATAGGTAGTGGTGTTTGCGGAAATGCTGCAAAAGACCAAAAAACATATGTTGTAAAAGACGTCCACTCATTCCCCGGGCATATAGCTTGTGATGGTAATAGTGAAAGTGAAATAGTTGTTCCAATCATTAAAGATGGAGCGCTTTATGGAGTTCTCGATATCGATAGTCCCATAAAAGATAGATTTGATGAAATTGATAAAGTAAACTTAGAGAAAGTTATATTGAAATTAGTTGACATTTTATAACTCACTCTATATAATAGTTATTGCGCATGTGTAATAAAGGCAGCTAAGTAATGTATTTCATTAACTGCTGAATGTTCCTAAGGGTTTGAAAGTATTCTCCGCTGACGAGGTGAAATCATTAAAACATTCTGACTAATAGATCATTATTACTCACGTAAATAAAAAATAGGAGGAAACACAATGGCACGTTATACAGGACCAAGTTGGAAAATTGCAAGACGCTTGAAATATTCTATTACTGAAACTGGTAAAGAATTAAGCAGACGCCCATATCCACCAGGACAACATGGACAAAGAAGAACTAAAATTTCTGAGTTCGGAGTACAGTTACAAGAGAAACAAAAAGTTAGATTTACTTACGGTGTTAATGAGAAGCAATTCAAAAAAACATTCAACGAAGCGAAAAAAATGGCTGGTAAACAAGGACCGAATTTCTTATACTTATTAGAATCAAGACTTGATAACTTAGTTTACAGAGCTGGATTTGCTAAAACAAGACGTCAATCACGTCAATTAGTAAACCACGGACATATCTTCGTTGATGGAAAAAGAGTTGACATCCCATCATACAGAGCAGTTCCAGGTCAAGTAATTACATTAAGTGAAAAAGCTAGCAAATTTGAAATCGTTAAAGAAAGCTTAGAAACTTCAATTGCAAAAGTTGAATTCGTAAGCTACGATGAAAACAAAGGTGAAGCTACTTATATCAGATTACCTGAAAGACAAGAAATTTTAACTGACATCAAAGAAAACCTAATTGTAGAATTCTACAACAGATAATTAAAAACCGCCAATGGCGGTTTTTTTATTACTATTTATTATTTATTCAAAATAAATAAAAAAGTAATTGACTTTAATCTGCTAAAGTAATAAAATCTTATTATCAAAAATAAATAGGGAGATTTAGAGGAGATATAAAGTGAAAAAAAATACTATAGATAATCTAATTGGTTGTATCGTAAATCATAAGAAGCTTGGGCAGTGCGAAGTGATAGAGGTTACAAATAGTGTTGAGGGTAAATTTGTTGCAAAGGTACTCAAAACTAATGAAGTTAAAAAGTTCATTTTTAGTACAACATTTTTTGATAACATTGATGATTATGAATCTGTATACGTAGCTCCAATCGTAAAAAAAGAGAAACGTGTTATTTACAAAGAAGTGAATTATGAGAAAAATAGAAATCATCCTCTAGTGAAAGAAATCGATCGTAGAGAAGCCGGATTGAGACTCAGACAATTGGAACAAGAAGAAAGTGAAGAAGCTAGTTAATTCGATTATTACCTAAAAATTATATGTAATTAATAGAATCAAAAAACACCAATCTTTTAGCATTTAAATTGATTGGTGTTTTATTTTTGAAACTAAATATAATTAAAGCTACCTAGAATTGAATAATAGTTGTATTATATTAATAATGTACAGAAACTTTGTGTTACACTCTTAGGGAAAAGATGGTAACATTTTTATTTTGGACAAATTTTAAAAAAATACTTTTGAGGAGTTTTACTATGGAATATGTAATAATAATTATCTTATCCTACTTATTTGGGACAATTAGTCCTTCAATGATCGTAGCAAAAAGATTAAAGAATATTGATATTAGAGATGTAAATAGCAAAAATGCTGGTACTTCCAACGTCGCTATTACTGTTGGATTAAAATGGGGAATACTTGTTGGTTTTCTTGATATATTTAAAGGGTTCCTACCTGTTCTTATATTAAGAATTGTTTTTCCTGAAAATGATATTTATTGGGTTATCGGTGGTTTCTTTACAATCATTGGACATATTTATCCATTTCACATGAAATTCAAAGGTGGAAAAGGTACTGCTGCATTTGGTGGTTTAGTTCTTGCTATTATGCCAGTACCAAGTTTGATACTAGCAGCGATATTTACCATATCACTATTTGTGACTGATTTTATTGCCCTTGCAACTCTTGTTGTAATAATTCTAGTACCACTGACAATGATATATTTAGACTTCAGTGTTTTATCTATTGTTCTTGTAACCATCTATTCTTTATTATCGTTTTACTTACATTTCCCAAATTTTGTTAGAATATATAAAAAACAAGAAGTCGGATTAAAAGCTTCTTTTAGTAAAAAATAGAAGATTCTTTCCTTATTTATATTAATATATGTATCTTTCACAAGTTTCACACAACTATTTCATGAGTGTCACATATAATGTTAGTATAATCTAATTATCAAAGTTAGAGAGGAGCAACAAATATGAAACTATTTATAATCGCATCAATGTTATTTGGTGGAGGAACAGCAGCAGCTTTAAGTAATGAAGAAATCACAGAAAATATCAAAGAGAAATTACCAGAGATTGTACAACAAAGATTTAGACACAGAATGGAAGAAAGAAAAGAAAACTTCCTATTAAATGTTAGAGAAGATGGAATCCCTTATCCAGCAGAAGAAAAATTAGCTGAGTTAACTGAGGATCAACAAATTCAAATTTTATCACTTATTGATCAATATAATGCAGAGTATGACTTTAGCATTATGACTGATGAAGAAATCAAAGTTGTATTAGAAGCATTCCAAGCTGACATGGTAATCTTACATGAAGAATTAGGTCTTGAGTTCCAACCGTTCGATAAAGAACAATTAAGACAAAGAATCTATAACAACGTTAGAAACAACATGCAAGAAAGATTTTCTAATATCTTAGATAACATCAGAGAAGATGGATTTGTACTTAAAGAAGATTGTCCTTTAGATTTAACTGAAGAACAACAATTAGCAATCGAAGCAAAAGTTGCTGAAATTAATGCAGAATACGATTTCTCATCTATGACAGATGAAGAATTAAAAACTACATTAACTCAAATCAAAGTTGAACTTGACGAATTATTCACTGAACTTGAAATCGAACGTCCTATGATCGATAGAGCAGAAGTTCATGAAGGTATGCGTCAAAGAAGAGGAAAATAATAATTTTTAAAAAAGCATCCTGAGAAGGATGTTTTTTTTGTATAAAAAAAGAGGATTTCTCCTCTTTAATTTATTTTTTTACTGCTGCATTTACTAATGTTAAGAAAGATTCTGGATCTAAACTAGCTCCACCAACTAATGCACCATCAATATCACTCATAGAAAGTAATTCATCTACATTTGCAGGTTTAACACTTCCACCATATTGAATTCTTACTGCTTCACTTACTTCTTCTCCAAACAATCCTTTAACAACATTTCTAATACCTTTAATCGTATCATTTGCCATTTCAGAAGTAGCTGTTTTACCAGTTCCTATTGCCCAGATTGGTTCATAAGCTAACACTAATTCCTTAACTTGTTCAGCACCTAATCCTTTTAAAGCTTTTTCTACTTGAGCTTTAACAAAACCATCAGTTTTATTAGCTTCTCTTGTTTCTAAACTTTCACCACAGCATACGATAGGAGTTAAACCATATCTAAATGCTTGGTGTACTTTTTTATTTACTGATTCATCTGTTTCATTATAATAAGCTCTTCTTTCAGAATGTCCAAGAACAACATAACTTACTCCGATATTTTCTAATAATTGAGCACTTACTTCTCCAGTATAAGCTCCGTTATCAAGATAATGCATGTTTTGAGCTCCTACTCTTAAGTTATCCCCTTGTCTTTTAACAAGATCTCTTAATAGTGGTGATTGTGCACAAACAACACTTTCAACATACTCTGTAGATGGTAACTTCATATTTATATTATAAACAAACTGTAAAGCTTCATCTCTAGTTTTAAACATTTTCCAGTTTCCTGCAATAATTGGTTTTCTCATTTTTTTCATCCTTAATTTATATTATTTTGTTAGAACATTGGGGGTGTACTCACCCAAATCAATACTGCTTCTTGATTACTATTATTTTCTAAATAGTGAAACTTATTGGCCATATAGTAAAATGAAGACCCTTCATTTACAACTGTTCTTCTTTTTCCTACTATTAATACAATTGTACCTTTCAATACATATCCAAACTCTTCTCCTGCATGTGGGTCATCTTGATGACTCTTACCTCCAGGACTTAATTCCAATATGATTGGTTCCATTTCATACTTTTGAGCATTTGGTACAATCCATTTTATCTTATGTTTTAATTCATCATCAACTTTTTCATAAAAATCCTCAGGTGTAAAAACATAAGTTTCATCTTCTTTATCGTCAAAGAATTCAGAAAGGCTTGATCCAAGAACTTCCAAAATATCTGTAAGTGTCGATATTGAAGGTGATGTTAAATTATTTTCTATTTGTGATATAAAGCCTTTAGTTAACTCGCATCTATTAGCAAGTTCTTCTTGTGTTAAACCATTTTCAAGTCTTAATTGTTTTATCTTAACACCTATAGCTTTTAACATGTTTTACACTTCGTCTATGATTGCTACTCCAGGTAACACTTTACCTTCTAAGTACTCTAAACTTGCTCCCCCACCTGTTGAGATGTGAGTAAATTTATCTGCATATCCAAATTGAATTGCAGCAGCAGCGCTATCTCCACCACCAATAATTGTTACAGCTTCAATGTTAGCTAAAGCTTCACAAATACCAATAGTACCAGCAGCAAAATTACTAAATTCAAATACTCCAGCAGGACCATTCCAAACTACAGTTTTTGCATCTTTTAAGATTTCTTTATATTTTTCTAATGTTTTAGGACCAATATCTAATCCCATTTCATCAGGTTTAATATCAGTTGCATCAGCAACTCTAATTTCAGCATCATTACTAAATTCTTTAGTCACTTTAATATCGATAGGTAAAACAATTTTACCATCAGCTTCTTTTAACAATTCCATAGCTAAATCTAATTTGTCATTTTCACAAATTGAAGTACCTATTTCAAACCCTTGAGTTTTCAGGAAATTATAACTCATTCCACCAACAATTAAAATTTTGTCTGCTTTTTTAAGTAAGTTTTTGATAACACCAATTTTATCTCCTACTTTTGCTCCACCAAGTATTGCAACAAATGGTCTAGCAGGTGTGTCAACTGCCCCACCAATAAACTTGATTTCTTTTTCTAGTAAATAACCTGCAGCTACTTCTTCAATATTAGCAGCAATACCTGCGTTTGAAGCATGGCTTCTATGTGCAGTACCAAATGCATCATTTACAAAAACATCACCAAGTGATGCCCAGTATTTACCTAACTCAGGATCATTTTTACTTTCTTTTTTACCATCAATGTCTTCAAATCTTGTATTTTCAAACATTAATACTTCACCATCATTAAGATTGCTAATTGCTTCTTCTAACTCTGGTCCTCTTGTAAAAGGTACAAACTTAACTTCTTGTCCTAAGTATTCAGCTAATTTAGCTGCAACAGGTGCTAAGCTTTTACCTGCTTTATCTTCTTCAGTTTTAACTCTTCCTAAATGTGAAAACAAGATTACTTTTGCATTTCTCTTAACTACATCTTGAATAGTTGGGAAAGCTTGAACGATTCTATTATCATCTGTGATATTCAAACCATCCATTGGAACATTGAAGTCTACTCTAATAAGTACTTTTTTACCTTCAACTTTTAAATCCTTAATTGTTTTTTTTGCCATTTTTTTGTTACCTCCTATTAAATTATCCATATATATTATACTAAATATAAATCAATAAATCTATTAATAAACTAAACCTGTAAACACTTTCTTCATTTATCTATAAATTACCCAAAATATATTCAGTTTTTAATATCTGTTTTCTTACAACTTTATATGATTGATTAACACTAATATATGTACCATCTTTAAAGTAAACAACGCAATTATCACCATCAGCAACTTGCTCTATTATTTCAAAATAATTAAAGTAAATTACATCATAATCTCTTATTGACCTAGTACTAAATAAGATGCAATTTTTATCAACATAAATGGGAACTTTATGCTTAATATTAAATTTTTTCTTCGCTGCATCAATTCTTCCTTCAAAGGTTGAAAGGTTATCAATACAAAGTTTGTCTATATAACTCCTAATACCAATTTTTAAATAGTTTGTTGTTCCATTATGCGAAATTTCAATTCCATTAGTACTTCTTTTTATATAATTCATTATCATCACCACTACAATAGTAAATACCCCATCAACATTTAGCAATAAAATAATGTTGAAAAAATACATAAAAAAAGCAGCTAGGCTGCTTTTAATTTATTACTTAAGTCTTAATTCAGTTTCAGGATCAAAGAAGTGAACTGTGTCCATATCGAATGATAATTCAATTGAATCTCCAATACTAATATCAGTACGAGCTTTTACACTAGCTACTAAATCATTTCCAGCTAATTTAAGATGGATGTTAGTTTCTGCACCTAATAATTCGGCAACATCAACAGTCATTTGTACTTTATTTTCAGAAATTGCAGGAGTCGCAGTTCTTTCATCGTGAATTGCTTCTGGTCTGATTCCTAAAATAACATCTTTTTTCTCAAATTTGTTATCTTTAATTACTTGTAATCTTTCTGCAGGTACTTTAACACTAATACCTTCTCCAGTAAAGACACCGTCTTTAACTTGACCAGGTATAAAGTTCATTGGAGGAGTTCCAATAAATCCACCAACAAATATATTGTTAGGGTTGTCATAAATATCTTTAGGTGCTCCAACTTGTTGGATATATCCGTCTTTCATAACAACGATTCTTGAAGCCATAGTCATCGCTTCAATTTGATCATGTGTTACATAAATAGTTGTAGTTTCAATTCTTTCATGTAATTTAATTAACTCTGCACGCATTTGTACACGTAATTTTGCATCTAAGTTTGAAAGTGGCTCATCCATTAAGAATACTTTCGCATCCCTAACAATCGCACGTCCTAATGCAACACGTTGTCTTTGCCCACCAGATAATGCTTTTGGTTTTCTATCTAAAAATGCAGTTAATCCTAAAATATCAGCAGCATTTTGTACTCTTTTTTCAATTTCGTCTTTTGGCATTTTTCTTAATTTTAATCCAAAAGCCATGTTATCGTAAACTGTCATATGAGGATATAATGCATATGATTGGAATACCATTGCGATATTTCTATCTTTAGGTGCTACATCATTTACAAGTACATCATCAATATATAAATTACCAGAAGTAATTTCCTCAAGTCCTGCAACCATTCTTAATGTAGTTGATTTACCACACCCAGAAGGTCCAACAAATACTATAAATTCTCTATCTTTAACTTCTAAACTGAAGTCAAATACGGCTTGTACACCGTTATCATAAACCTTGTCTAATTTTTGAAATCTTAATTCAGCCATTAATTTCATCTCCTTTTATATATTATTCACTGTAATTATTATATAAAAAAAGAAGGCTTTTATAAATGTGCAGTCTGCACAAATAGCCTTCTAATACTTAAATAACATATATACTGCATTTGCTCCTTTAAATGTTTTAACATTAATGTTTGTTGATTCAATGAAATTATCCACACGGTAATTAAGTGTATTTCGATGCATATACAATTTTTTTGCTGTATAGCTACTGTTCATACTATTATTAATAAACTCTCTAACAGTATGGATCACATCCTGATTACTTTTATTTTTAATATAATCAATGATTTTTAATTTTAATTCTTTGTTATCTTTTAAGACAACATGAGTAATAATATCCTCGAATTGGTACACCCCATATGGCACTTCCTTTAAAAACTCTTTTAAGTCGAGACCCAAAGAGAAACCTTCGCTTACATATGGTTCTATAAATATTGAAACTTCTCTTCCAAAATCATCTTGGATTAATTCTTGAAAGGAATAAATATCTATTGGTTCTTCATTATAATAATCACTGTCTAGAACTGTAATCATATTTTCTTCAATAGATTCGATTGTAATTGTATCACCAAAAGAACTGAAAATTTCAGCTATCTCTGGATTAATGTTTTCTTGGTAAATATAAAGCTTTCTTTTCATACAATCACCTATCCGTATTATACCATAAAAAAATGTGACCAAAGCCACATTTTTATTCAATACCCAATATATCTTTTATATATTCAACATCAATCTCAAAATCAATACCAGATTCACTAAAAATCTTATCTGGATTATTAATGAATTCCTCTAATTCGGTCTGGAAATCAGGAACAATGATTATATCCCCTGAAACTGCATCATTTATTGCATTTATTGCTTCTAATTGGTCGTCTCCAACTCTAAATCCAAGCCTTGGACCTTGTTCAGTAACCATATCAATACTATAGTCTCGCGTTGATGTAGGATAGAATCCTGGATCAACTGGAATTATGTTATTTCCATCGTCATATTCAGCAAAAGATTCAACCTCAACACCGTCTAATAGTATTTGATCATTATATAGATCATATTGGTCCCAGCCATCAAATTTGCTGGCAAGAACATAAATATATGTACTACTATCTCCATTCATATCTTCTGAATGGACAATTTGCGCACTATATGTTTCATTATAAAACCCTAGACTACTCATCCCGTTTTCTCTATCATTATGAAAATAAAATTTATCGTTTTTCAATAAGACATTCATAGTGCTTTTACTTTCCACATCATAGTTCATACCAAAGTAAAAAGAACCGTTTGAATAGAAATATGAATAACTACTTTCAACATCATCTTTATATCTAATACTGTACTCAATTTCTTCTCCATCATTAAATACTCTTAATGAAGAGGAACTTAATTTGTTAAATTCATCAAAATTATTCATTCGTGTTTCATATTTGATTCCATCAGAAATACTAATGATTGATACTAGGTTGTTATATGAAAATTTAAACGAATCCCCATTAGTTTCAATAACATATTCAGTTGTAGTTGTTACTTCTTCATTGAAATAACTAGGACGATTAAATGTGGTATGATTTATAACAAAATCACCATTTTCTTTCACAATCAAATTATAATCTGCGTCTTTGGTTAAATCGCTTAAAGTTAATAGAAACTGATAATCTAGTTTTCCAGAGTTGATATCAAAGCATTCCCTATCAATAATTGTTTTATTTAAACAAGTATCGGTTATTGCATTATTTTCATCAAGAAATTCGTTTACACCTGTATGTAATAACAACAATGACTCTCGAACATCATCTGGATTAGTAAAACAATCTTCGATACATTCTGATACCCTTGATACTTTGTAATCTTTCATACTTATATCTTTATCCTTACAAGATGTTAAAGTAAGAACAAGTACAATAAGTAGTATGAAATTAATTCTTTTCATTATGAACACCCCCTTCATAATTATATCATATTATAATTCAATTATTCTTCAATATTTAAAAATTTTGAACAGCACTATTATAACGTTTTTTTAACAAGAATATTGAAGGAATCACAGGTATTATTACACCTAAATATGACAGTAAGAAATCACTGTTATTAAACCCTACATGATATAATCTTGTTATATTCCCATCATAGTATTGATACGATAATGTATAGTTTGAAACTAAAAACAGTAATATAAATAGAGCTAACGTACCATGTGATAACAATATAAAAAGGTCTCTTTTTTTGTAAAGTTCTCGAACTATTAAAACTAGTAATGCTATGGCATTTAATATTAAAAGAGAATATACAAGGATCATTCCATTACTAGAGAATATAAAATCTGCCAAAAAGTTTTGCTCTAGTGATTCTGCTAACATCTCAATAACAACAAACAAAACGAACAAGATAATTGAGATCCATGATACTACTAAATGTTTTCTATCTCTAAATTCGAAAAACATAACAAAACTTGAAATTAAAAATAGTATCAATCCAAAGAACATCATAAACATCACATCATTATAATTTAAATACTCATCTAACGGAATAAAACTAGAATAAGGAAAGTATGAAGTAAGTTCTGCATAAAAATTTATATAAATCAATAACCCAAACCCAGTTAGGGTTAACGTCAATACATCAATAGGTTTTAGTCGGATAGTGTAACCAAAAACCATATATCTTATAATAATGTTAAGAATAACTAACCATAGGAATACAAAAGGAAAAGTTAACAAAACATAGATTGGTAATATAAAAGTGAAATACCCAATTAAAACATAAAATACTAAAGAGAAAATCATGATTGATATATTGTTTTTCTTTTTGTTATTATCAGTTTTCTCAGAGAAATGAAATGTTACCAAGTTAAGAACAAAACCTGACGTCATCAATAGTAAAGTAATAAGCATAAATCCAATTCGCCAATTATCTATTCTTGTAACAGTAAGCATAAAAAATATGAAAGCAATAGAGTTAAGCAAAATGTTCAACTTAAAGAACAGATCATAATCATTACTAGATACTTCTGTTTCTGTAGTGATTTCTTCTACTTTTACTATCCTATCATTAGGATTAATAATATCATCAATTGTAATCGAGTATAATTTTGATAATTCTAACAATGTTTGATTGTCTGGTATACTCTCCCCAGTCTCCCACCTTGATACAGCCTGATGTGTCACACCTAGAATCTCAGCTAACTGTAATTGTGTAAGTTCAAGTTTTTTTCTCCTATTTTGTAATTGTTTCCCTATAAGTTTTGCGTCCATTTTCATCACTCCTCAATTAAAATTATATAATTTAAAAGGAGTCTTGACAACAAATTGTTAATTGAATTATTCAATTTGAAATTGAATAAGAAAAAAGCCCTTAATTAAGGGCTTTTATTTATATTTTTTTATACTCTTTAACCATGTTTTCAGGATAGAAACCAAAGTGTTTAATAGCTACTGAAGCTGGAGCACTAACTCCAAACGAATCAATACCAAAAACATTATCTGCCCATCTATACCATAAATCAGGTGAACCCATTTCCATTGCTAAACGTTTAGTGCAAGATTTAGGTAATACTGATTCGATATATTCTTTACTTTGATATTTGAAGATATCCATTGAAGGCATTGATACTACTCTTACATTAATTCCTTCTTTAGCAAGTAAACTTTGAGTATCAATTGCTAGTCCTACTTCACTACCAGCAGCAATTAATATTCCTTCAAAGTTTTCTTTATCACTAATTACATAAGCACCTTTTTTAAAGTCTTCGTAATTTGTTTCTACTTTTACTTCTAAATTTTGTCTAGATAGTACAACAACACTTGGTGTTTTTGTGCTTTCCATAGCTGCTCTAAAAGCAAAATTAGTTTCATTAGCGTCACAAGGACGATACAAATTAATATTTGGTGTTGTTCTAAACATTGATAATTGTTCAATAGGTTCATGTGTTGGACCATCTTCACCAACAGCTACACTATCATGGCTAAATACAAATAATGAAGGTATACCCATTATTGCTGCCATTCTAGCACTTGGTTTTAAATAATCACTAAATACAAAGAATGCTCCACTAAAACCTCTTAAATGGTGAAGAGTTAATCCATTAACCATTGCTGCCATTGCATGTTCTCTTACACCATAATTAATATTACGTCCTTGATGGTTATCTCTTGTATAATCACCATTAATTCCTTTTGCTTTTGTCGATTTAGTTAAATCAGCACTTCCTCCAATTAAAGTTGGAATAGCTTCTGATAATTTTGTAATAACTTTCCCACCAGTAACTCTTGATGCTTCATTAGTTCCAACTGGATAAGTACCTAATACTTTATCAAAGTCTACATCTAATTTATTTGCCATTACATTTTCGAGTTCTTTTGCTAGTTCAGGGTAAGCTTTTTTATACTCTTTAAACATCTTTTCCCATTTAGCTAGTTCAACGTCACCACGTTCTTTTGTATTAACTCTAAAATCATCATATACAGAATCTGCAACTTCAAATTCTCCTTGTGCATATCTCATAGACTTTCTCATTGCGTTAGTTTCTTCAGTTCCAATTGGCGAACCATGAGTTGAACTATCTCCAGCGTCTTTACTACCAAACCCAATAACACTCTTAACTTCGATTATTGTTGGCATATCTGTTCCCTTGGCAATTGAAATTGCTTCGTCTAAAGCAAATAATTTATTTGCATTTCTAACTAAGATATAATGCCATCCCATTGCTTCATATTTATCTTTTACATCTTCTGTAACAGCAAGACTAGTTGGTCCATCTAATTGAATATCATTTGAATCATAAATAACGATTAATTTATTAAGACCTAAATGTCCAGCTAAACTCATTGCTTCTTGAGTTACACCTTCTTGAAGATCACCATCACCACATAGTGCATACGTGTAATGATCAATTACATTAAATCCTTCTTTGTTATATCTAGCGGCTAAATAAGTCTCAGCAACAGCCATACCAGATGCAGTTGCAATTCCTTGTCCTAGTGGTCCACTAGTTGCGTCAATTCCTTCTGTATGAAGATATTCAGGATGTCCTGGAGTTAGCGAGTTTAGTTGTCTAAACTCTTTTAAATCGTCCATTTTAACCTTATAACCTGATAAATGAAGAGTTGCGTAAAGCATTGCGCTACCGTGCCCTGCTGCTAAGATAAATCTATCTCTATTAAACCAAGCAGGTTTGCTTGGAGTAATCTTTAAATGTCTTGTATATAAAGAGTACATCATAGGTGCAGCACCTAAAACTATTCCAGGGTGCCCACTATTTGCCTTATTAATTGCATCCATTCCTAAAAATCTAATTGCGTTAACTGAATTGTCCATAATATCTCCTTCAAAATCGCTATTTTTGATAATTTGTAACCTATTCTTATTATACCACGATAATTATTATACATTAATCTTATTTTTTATCAACAAAATAGGCAATAATTAAATTTTATTTTTGTAAAATAATATGATAAAATTAAATGTACATAAACAAATAACGGGGATGATATATTTTGGTACAAACAAGATATAATTCACAACAAATGAAAAACTTAGCCATGAAGTTATCAGCAAAAAGAATGCAGTATAATACTGCAGTAAAAAGTGCCTATAGTTCAAATGATCAAATCAATGAAAGTCGCACCAATCAAATGAATCACACATTAGAACGAAATCAATTATTAAAGATTGTGAAGTTTGAAGTTATACTTCTATCATATATGTTTTATAACGATGACATGAAATTAAGCAAAGATGAAATAAAACATATGAAATCTTTTATTATGTTATCAGTCCCAAAAATTACTAAACCTGAATTAAAAGACCTATTAAGCGTAATAAAGTTAAGACCATCTTATGGTGATATACTAAGACTCAAAGAAGCTTATAAGTTTACCAATGAAGGAGTTCAATTACTTATCGACGAGATAAAAGACGTCTCTCAAATAGAGGCTTATCAAGATTTATTAGCTAAATTGCAAAGTTACTTTAATTAAGAGAATAGGAGTGAAAATATGAGCAACATTAGAAACCCACAAGCACAAAGAGCAGCTTCAATGATAATGCATGCTTCAAACAGACGTGATTCAAGTAGTCAATCCCATCTTTCAAACCGTTATTCATCTTCAAGATCAAACCAACAAAATAATGATCAAGAAAGAAAGCAACTAATTAAAATTGTTAAGTTTGAAGTCATTCTTCTATCATATATGTTCTATAATGATGATATGAAACTTAGTAAGGAAGAAATAAAACAAATTAAATCTTTTATTTCACTATCAATTCCAAAACTTAATAAAGAAGAAACAAAGGATTTACATAGTGTTATTAAGTTAAAACCTGATTTTGCAGATATTATAAGAATTAAAGAGTCCTACAAATTTACCAATGAAGGCGTAAACTCACTCATTGATAAAATTAAAGGAATTTCAGATATTGCTGCTTACCAAGATTTATTATCTAGATTACAAAGCTACTTCCAATAAAAAAAGATGCCTTGGCATCTTTTTTATTTTTTTGCATTATTTAATAACCACTTAAATTTTATTTAATATGAACTTGTATTCCTCATCAGACAATTTATGATCTCTTTTAAATCTGCGGATCATTCTTTCAATTGGCTGTTCTTTATCATACCATTCAATCTTTCCAAATCTATCTTCTAGATACTTAATTAATTCAGGATTATGAGTTAAATGATAATTTACAGGATGATCCATTCTAGGTTTTGCAATAAATGGTATACCTGTCTTATAATTGACACTTTTTGACAAATGAATGTCTCTAACATTACTACCAACCATTATTTGGAATTCACCAGATTCAACTCTAAAATCTTCAAAATCAACTGAATAGAAACTAAATGCTCTACTATCTAAGCGAATTATCACATCTTTTGATTCACCAGGTTCAAGATTTACTTTAGCAAATCCTTTCAACTCTTTTAATGGTCTTTGATAAAATGATTCAATATCATTTACATATACTTGAACTACTTCACTTCCAGATCTATTACCTATGTTTGTAACAGTAACAGTTATATCTAAACTATCTCCATCAGTTAGATTAGTTTTATCTAATTGCAAATTACTATACTCAAACTTTGTATAGCTAAGACCATATCCAAATGGGAATCTAACAGGGAACTTATGTGTGTCGTAATATCGATAACCCATATTGACAATGTCACCATGATAAAGTACATCATCTTGAATAGATGGATAATTTGAGTAGTGTGGAGTATTTTCGATACAAAGCGGGAAAGTTTCAGCTAGTCTACCACTTGGATTAACATCTCCAGTAATAATTTTTACTAGCCCTTTAGCATTAGCTCCACCAAGTAACCAGGCTTCTACTATAGCATTCACATGCCTAGATATGCCAGTTAAATCAATTGCTGAACCATTGTTTAATACAACAATGACTTTAGCATTTGTTTTCTTAATTTCATTAAACACTTCAATATGTCCTAATGGTAATCCCATATGAGGTCTTTCACGACCTTCAGATTCAAGGCTTGTAGTTGTCCCAGTGAAATAAATAACTACATCGTTATTACTAGATACTTCAAATACTTCTTTTAATAGTTCAGTACTAGTGTTTTCTTCAACATAACCTTTCGCATATTCAACTTCAAAAACAGCTTTTAGCTCATCAAGTGGTTTTTCAATTATTAGAGGTTTTAAAGTTGCACTTCCGCCACCAGTAATTCTAGGGTTTACAGCAAAATCACCAATTACACCAATCTTAATGTTTTTATTTAGTGGTAGTACACCATCATTTTCTAATAAAACAATTGCTTCTTCTGATACCTTACTAGCAAAGTTATGATTGTCTTTAAGTGATGTCTTTTTCCCTTTATTTTTATTCTTTAATATTTCATCTCTTAACCAAAAAAGCGGTAATAAACTATTATCTATATCTTCTTCTGTTAATTCACCATTTTGAAGAGCTTCATATACAAAATCTTCTAATTCAGATGGTCCGTTCATTTCAAGATTTAAACCGTCTCTTATACTTTTTGGTTTATCTTGAACAGCGCCCCAATCACTCATCACAGCACCTTTATAATTCCACTTATCTCTTAAAACATCTAATAATAGTTCTTTCGATTCACAAGTGTAGTGTCCATTAACTCGGTTATATGAAGTCATTACAGTTTTTGGATTTGCATTTTTAATTGCCATCTCAAAAGGAAGTAAATATAATTCATGCATAGTTCTTTGATCTACTACAGAATTATTAAACCTTCTCAAAGTTTCTTGTTCATTTAATGCAAAATGTTTTATACATGCAGATACGCCAGTGCTTTGAACCCCATTTATAAATGAAGTACCCATCTTACCAGAAAGAAATGGATCTTCACTATAATACTCGAAATTTCTCCCTCCAAGTGGAGACCTTTTTAAGTTGACTCCAGGGCCAAGCAAAATATCAACATTATACATATTACATTCATCACCAATTGTTTTACCAACCTTTTGTATCATATCAAGATTAAATGTTGATGCCATTGCTGATGCACAAGGAAACATCGTACTTTCAGCTAATATGTTCTGATCAAGAGCATCTTCTATCTGAACATTTTCTTTGTAAACTCTAACACCATGCGGTCCATCAGCTACTAAAAATGATTCAATACCTAATCTTTCATTTCCTAAAAAGTGCCACAAGTCACTACCAGTAGTTAACTTTATTTTTTCATCAATTGTTAGTTTCTTTAACATTTCTTTATTTGTCATAATATCCTCCATTAAGCAAAAAGTCTAGGTAACCCTAGACTTAGTTTGCTTCATTAGTAGTTCTTTGTAAATTTGTTATTAATTCAGATTGATATACACGGACATAATCAACTTCCATAGATGCTGGAAAAGATTGTTCAGCAATGCCTTCTGCTCCGCCCCAGTCTCCACCAACTGCCACATTAAGAATCATAAAGAAGTCCTTACCAAAAGGCCATTCTTCACTTGTTGGGCAGAAGTTGTAACTTGTTGGATTGTATGTGAAAAACTCCACATCATCAACAGAGAAGATTAACTTATCTGGTAACCATTCCAATTTATAAGTATGAAACTCACTTGTTATAGTACTAAGTGCATTATATGCCCTACCTTTTTGTGTTCTAATAGGATGATTAAATCGTTCAGTATGAATTGTTGAGTGAACAACATTATTATCATATCCAACATGTTCCATAATGTCAATTTCACCACTATCTGGCCATGTCCCAAACACACTATCTTTAGGCATCATCCAAAACGCAGACCAAGTTCCTCTTGCTGGAGGTAATTTAATTCGCGCTTCAAAAATCCCATATCTAAATGTTGAACTATTTTTAGTTGTTATTCTACTAGAAGTATAGTCCCAACCATTATAGTCTTCACGTTTAGCAGTAATTTTTAATGTACCGTCACTTACTTGTGTATTTTGATCAGTATAGTACTGAAGCTCATTATTTCCGCCACCACCACCATTGATTTCATAAACCCATTTCTCAAGGTCTAATGTTGTTCCATCAAACTCATCATTCCATACCATATCATAAATTAAAGAGTCATAATCATACTCATAATCTTGAGCTCTACAGACAACTTCCTCTACAGGAACTTCTCCACCAGGAATTGGTCTTGGGTTTGGATCAATAATACAATATCCAAGTACAAATATTTCATCATCAGCACAATCAGCTTCAGTTAAATCACGGCATACACCATCAATAACTTCTTTTGGAGCTGTACATACATCGACAACATCATCAACGCATACACCACCTTCAATAGATTGTCCTTCAGCACATTCTAATATGTCATTATCTTTTACATTTGGTTCATCGGTACATCCAGCAATAGTTAACACTAATGTGAACATTACCAAAACTAAAAGTATTCTTTTCATAATATCTACTCTCCTGTAATACCTGTCGATTCAATTCCTTCAATAAACTGCTTTTGAGCAGCAAAATAAATTATGAATAACGGTATCATTGAAATTAATGTCGCAGCCATACGGTATGCTTCATTAACTCTATTTACTCCACCAGTGCTTGCTCCATCTGGTGCAGCTGATCTAAAATCTGTTTCAAATGCTGCAAGTTTTGATGGTAAACTTTGGAAGCTACCATTAAATACTCCAGTTACATAAGTCTCATTCCAGTTCCATACGAAACTAAATAAGAATACTACTATTATTGTACTAACACTAATTTTAATTGTAATGTGCCAAAACTGTGCAAGTGGACTTGCTCCATCAATTCTAGCTGCTTCATATAATACATTAGGTATCATTTTGAAGAAGTTATAGAAGATAAGGATTAAGATTGCACTATTAACACCTTGCCCTAAGATACTCATTAGGAACTGCGGAATAATTGTACCAAACAATCTAAATTCCATTGAGATGTTTTGTACACCCCAACTTTGTACTGTTTGGAACATCATCATACGTGGAATCAGCATAACAGGTACTGGTAATACAAACGATACAATAATTAATAAGAATAAGAAATTCTTACCTCTAAAACGATATCTTGCGAATGCAAATCCAGTTATTGCACTAACAACAGTTTGTGCAATAGCATATACACTAGAAACCCAGAATGATCCCCAAAATGATTTAAATCCTTCAAGAACGATTAAAGCAGCCTTGAAGTTAGCAAGCGTTGGGTTTTTAGGTAAATAATCAATCTCAGGATCAATCAAATCACCTTGTGCCATAAACGCTAGAGAAACCATTTTGATTAATGGGAATAAAAATACATACGAAATCGTTATTAGCAGTGCGTATATAACAAGCTGCCCTAAAACTCTTTCGATTCTTCTTCTCTTACGGTAAGCAAACTTGAAAAACTTAACAATTTGTCCAAATATCTCTTTCAGTTTATTCAACGTCTGTCACCTCCTCCAAAGTAGCATCTCTTCTTGCTTTAAGTTGTTCAAATGCTCTTCTTTGAATTGAAGTAAGTTTAATTTCTTTTGACTTATCTCTTGAGTTAAGTAGCAACAATGCTGCTGCAACAAAAATAAGTACAACGATTGTATAAATCCATGAGAATGCACTAGCAATACCTAGTCCACCTGCAGGATTATAAATACTATCCCTAATTTGGTAATACAATGGGTTAATATTATACATACCGATTTGAACAATTGTGAAGATAGCAACTATTAATGCAGTTGGTTTAATTATCGGAACAGTAATTTTCCATAATGTTTGCCAAGTAGTCGCACCATCAATCTTCGCAGCTTCATAAAGCTGTGAATTTATTTTTTGTAGTCCATTAATAAATAGAATTATTGGAATACCAGTAAACCACAGTACCATAGTAAAATTATCAAACAAACTTAATAATGCTCTTGAGAATTGAATACTATACTGCATTGTAGTTTTAAATATTATATTATCTCTGAAATCACTTAATCTTGTACCTCCAGCACTCATTAATTGTTCCATTACAGTACTACTAAGAACAATTACTGGTAAGAAGAATATCGTTCTAAATCCAGATCTGAATTTAATTTTACGATTAAGTAAAATTGCTAATATAAACGAGAATATTACTATCGCAGGAACATACGTAATTTCCACTAATACGAAACTAATTAAATTCTCTCTAAACGCAATATTTTCTAATAGTGCTTTCACATAATTTTCAAATCCAACGTTAGTTAATACATAACCAAGTCCACCTTCATCAACAATATTAAAACTTAAGTAAAATGTAACTAAGAACGGTCCAACTGTAAACAATACTAATCCAATAAGCCAAGGTAGTAAAAACAGATATGCTACTAAGCTTTGATTATTTCCTCTTTGAAGTTGTTTCATCAACTTTCTATCGCTTTTAACAGACATATCCTAACCTCCTATCACTTTGAATGATACAGGTTCTATATCATTACCGTTGTAGTTTATTGTTTCATCAGTGTAGTTGATTACAATACTAACACCATTATCATACATATTAACGATTACTCCATTTTCAACAACTTCACGATCAATCCACTCTGCACCTATTACAGGTGATAAGGCTTCATTAACTCGGCTATAAATTGATGCGATAGGATCTGCATATAATTTATATTCAGTTGAATAGAACACATTTGAGTTTGAATCAGCTAGCACATGTGCTGGCTCATCAGTTAAAACAAAACTAGGATATACATTATAATCAATCATTCTCAATACATCACTATCAGTATAGAAACTGAAGTTTGAATAAGGACCATAAAGTTCCATTGTGTTTTGTAGTACAAGTTGTAAGAAAGGTACTGTATCAGATTCAATTAAGTACTGAGAACTAAATACATTCATATTTAAATAGCGATCAGTGTATTGCCATAAGTAACCATTTGGTTGCTCTAAGTTAAGTAATACATCACTATCTAATTTACTAAATCCATTGGTAATAATATTTAATGAATCAATACGATTGTCATTATCAGTATAATCAGAAATTAAATTATTCGATATTCCTGAAATCGAATAAGAGTTTACACCTAAATCATCAAACGTATCAGTTTGTTCATTTATCCATTTAATACTTCTAACAGGTCTAGCAAAATAATACTCATAGATTAGGAAATCATTTTCCATTCTTCTTGAATACCAGTTATTTGTATGTTTTGCAGCATTTCTTCTTAAAGTAATCTGTTCTTCATTAATTTTAAAGTAGTTTTGCATGAATGAAATATCCACGCCCTCTTTTTTAAAGTCTTTCACTAAATCTTCAAACTGTCCTTTGCGACCAATTTGGCCAGTGAAATCAGTGTCACTTGGATCACCAAGTGTAATTCCTCCATCATTCCAACCAAGGAGCCCTGAATTAATATTAGTAATCCCTAGTTCAAGAATTTGATCTAAGATACTTCTTACTCCTTTGACATCAGTAGCAACAGCGTTTTTATAACCAAACACAGCATTTTCACTATCTGCCATTAAGAAATCAATTCTAATTGGTATTTCAGTATTGTCAGTTACAAGTGGTGTTAATTCGCCATTTCCAATTAAAATATCACGATATAACATAGCCATACCAACATAATCAGCACTATAACCATCAACACTTCCATCACCTTGTAAGAAATTAAAATTCAGTTCAATATCAAAATCATTTATTTCTTCATAAATATCAAAGTAACCACAAGTTTGACAAGTTGTTGAATATACTTGTTCAAACTTTTTATTAAATTCAAACTTAGCATAAGTAAAGTTGTAATAAAGATTATCAATACCTTCATCTGGAGTACTAATTATTTTCATGTACTCGTCTCCACTAGTAGCATATGCAAAGAATGCATTTTGATTATCACCATGTACCATTCCATAAACTGGAATAGACGCAGTTTTTAATGGTACATAGAATCTTTCGTATAATTCATAGTTATCAGCTTGTGTAAAGTTTTGTCCGTAAACTTCACCTACATAAGAATCTAATTCAGCAGTTTGGTCCTTATATCTAATCAAACTACCTGATCCATCAGGTACAAATGAATAACCAGGGATTAAGAATTTATCCTGTGTATCACCGTAAGATAAATTTTCAAAATCAAAGACTTGTTCTTTCCCACCAGTTGCTCCCATAAATGGTGCAATTGATACAGTTGACAATCCTTTTATTCCATTTCCAGTCATTTCATCATTAATTAAAACAAACCTAAGTCCTGTTTCTTCCATATAAACATGTAGATAAATTGTTAATTCAACAATATCATCTTTATCAGGATCAACACATTCACCATCAACAGGTTTCATTCCAACCTCGCAAACAGGATCAATTAATGCACATTCACCATCAACAGGTTCTTCTCCTTCAGGGCAAGCTGCGCCTTCATAGAAGAAGTCAATACCTTTACATTCATTGTTTACTGCGATAAACCCAGTACCACAAACTGGAGGGATAGTTTCATCTCTCATTTTGAAGTAAGCTTCAAAAATGAAATGAGATGCATCGCCATCGTTTGCTGAATATAAAGTACTATTCGTAACTATTTGATACTTGCTAGTACTAGATGCTCTTGAGATACCAAGTCCAGTACCACCACTTAAAAATTCTTTAAAATATTCAATTGTTAAAAGTGAGTTTGCCCAAGGCATAAAGAATTGTTCATTTAACCCAATTTCTTTATTCACACAAACATCTTTAACATCTTGTTCTTTAATTGTTAAGTTTTCATCGTATATTGTAAATGACCCTTGTAATATTTGATCAGTGTCTACAACAACAACTGCAGTTTCAGTTTCTTCTAATTTAAAATCATCGAAACTTATAATTCCAGTGTTTTCTTCAAGCCCATCTATATAACCAAGTTCAATTATAATTACTGCATCAGTAATACTAGCAGCTGTCATACTAAAATCAAAAGTATATTCTCCAAATGAGTTATCATCATTATCAAGAAGTGTAACCAAAGTAGAAGATATTTCAGTAAATACACCTGCATCGATAGTACCAACTCTAACATTTGCACTTTTATCTTTTGAACTTCTAGTCATAAATGAGAATCGATAATCTTTTCCATTTTCTAAGTTCAATCCACCATAACTAAGTGAGATTTCATCAGCAGCATGCGTGTTATCTAACCCACTAAGTGACACTTTAGCAATTTCAAATACACCATCAACTTTTACAGTTGATCTAGTGTCTCCAGTTTCATAACTCCAGTTACCAAAACTTGAAAAGTCTAAATCACTAAGTTGATCTTCATAATCGTTTTTAATTATATTACATTGATCAGCAACTTCTAACGCTGGCATTTTATCTACACCAGTTTTCCAAGCATAACCATTACGTGTATCAACAACAGTAATTACATCTGTCATTTCATTATAATAATAATCTAAGTAACCTTCAGAATGTAATGGGTCTTCTTCCGAACTAAATGGCACTTGTGTCCAGCTCTCAGGGTTTAATCCCGTATCTCTAGCTGTTGGTACATACATTGCTTTAATCATGTAAGGAGCTAAGAATAACAATCCAACTAGAAGTATTCTTATTGTTCTTTTTCTAGTTAAAAACATTTCTGATCGCCTCCTTAATTAATGAAACAATAAATTCAACTAATTGGCTACCCATTATTTGTACAAAGGCAAGTACAATAATAATTATCGCCATGAATAATAATGTCATTAATATACTCTTTATATTATTTCTTACAGTATAATTGTGAATTTCTTGTAACGCTAGGAAGGCTATTAATCCAGACCACCCGATACCAACTTGTGATATTAAATCTAAAAGGAAAGATTCATTGTAAGTAAATACATATGATAAGTAAGTATATGCTATTAAGGAAACCATTAATGGTAATAAGCTATACACCAATCCTTTAAATATTTGGCCAATGGTACCTTCTCCATCATTAATCGACGTTACTAAATAATTACATAAAACAAATAGTAAAGATAATCCAAAGAATCCAAGTACTAAAGCAGTTAAATCCATATCTGCTGCTTCAACAGGTTGATACATAAATCCTTTACCAAGTGAATAAATCATAAAGATGATAAAGAATAAACCAAATATTATTGCAGCCCCTTTATAAGATCCTTTTCTAGATTTTTTAAGATAGTAGAAACTATCAATCGGATGCTTAATAAATTGCCCCATATATAAAATATCGTTAATAATTCTTATTTCTCCAAGTTTTTTAACTTTAGCAACTGGAGCATCTAAGTATGCGTATTTTCTGTTTGTAAATTTAACAGTGTAATACCCAAAACTAAGTAACATAACACCAAGCAACATTAGAGGTAAACTCTTTTGGAGATTGATATTACGAACTTCCCAATAAGCATCACTATAAAGTAATCTTTTACCAGCTAATTCAAAGTGGAACATAGCTTCTTCATATTCACCTATTGAGAATAAGTTTTTCCCAATTTGTGTATGTGCTAGCACACTTAACTGATTTAATTTAAGAACAGCTTCCCATTCAACTATAGCTTCATCATATTTACCTACACGGTAAAGAGCTAATGCTTTATATATAGTACTTGAATACTCAGTTGGTTTATAACTTTGAATAAAGTTTTTATCAGCGTCAAGTGTCCAAATAGTACCATTGTCATCTACAGCGATACTTACTAATTTTGAATACAGTCCAGCAACATCAGTATCGCTCTCTGCACTACCAAATCCAAAGATAAAGTCACCATCACTACTCCAAACCATCATAAATCCATTACCACTTGCAGTGTAAATAATTCCGTTATTATCAGTATATAAATCTACTAGTTCCAAGTCATCATTAAAGAATCCTTCAATATTGTTAGAACCATCAGTATTATGTTTCTTTAAATTTTGTCCTGTATCCCCAAAACTAGTTGAATATTTAATCCCATTTTCATCAACATAAACATTACTAAATGATGGAGGATTTCTATCAGATTTTTTTGCTAGTTGTTCTTCAGTTAGAATTAACTCTTCAAAACGTTGCTGAGGAGTTAAAACTACTTTATTTGAAGCGAAATAACCTAAAAATTCACCACTATCTGATAACTGAACAATACCATCTAGTAACCCTTCGGCTACTATATACATATTATCTTGATTATCAACAGCAACTTTTTTAGGGTCAAATGATTTTGTTTCAAAACTAACACTTGTTGGCTTTTCAAATGTTTCCATAATGTGCCATCCAAGTTCTAAATCATCAAATGATTGTACTTCTGGAATAGTCATAACAGGATCAGCTAACAATGCAGTTAACTCGTCCATAACAGCAGTATATTCTTCTTCTCCTAAGAACTCTTCGTAACTTTCTTTTGTATATCCTTGATCAATTGCGTAACTTTCAAAATAGAAAGACGCTGGAAGGAATGAACCATTCTCAATTGAAGAATTCATTATATCATCTGATACTATACTTAATATTTCATTTGTTCTAAATAACTCTGCAGCTGCAATTTTTGCATCCACAATATTTTGCAAGTTTTCAATAATCCAACCTGCTATTAATTCATCTAAAACAACCTGATCATCAATGTATTCAAGTCTGAATACAGCATGAGCAGAACTATCTGCGATATATAAGTTATTATCTTGCGTGATAAAAATACCACGAGGATTCTTAATTTTAAATGATGTGATAATATCTACTGTCTCATCGTTTAACGGATCATAAACTACAATTCTAGCGTTTCCTGAATCGGCAATAAAGATATGACCATTTTGATCGATATGAATATCTGATGGTTTTTTCAAACCAAGATCATCAGATTCTAAATCTAATCCATGTAATTCCGAATAATCTGCAATACCAAAATCAAAAATTGTTCTATCTGGTAAATAAGCATTTTGTGTAATTACAAATTGTCCTTTTCTATTTATTGCAAAAGTATTTGTAGTAGCACTTGATGCTTCTACAGATTTTTTAAATGTTAACTGGCTTACAGTGAAACCAAGAGCAAAAATTAACAGTAAAGCAATTACCTTATTAAGCCTACTCATTACTTGATACCTGAATGGCTCATTGTGTCCATTACTCTACTTTGCATAAAGATGAATATTATTAAGTTAGGTAAAAACATAATTAACGTAGCAGCAGCTTGCATCCCTGCACCAGCAACACTGTTTTGTACATTAGTAAGTGTTGATAGGTAGAATACGAATGTTTTCTTTGTTTCAGTAATAATATAGATATTACTACTTTCAGAACTATTCCAAATAAATTGGAAAGCAAGAATAGCTACCGTAGCTAATGCTGGTTTTACTAACGGTATAATTATTTTAAATAGAATATTCCAATCGTTTGCTCCATCGATTTTCGCAGCTTCTATCAATTCGTCTGGTACTTGATCAATAAACTGTTTAACTAAAAATAGTCCAACAGGCATTGCTAAATATGGAATAACATGAACAATCCACGAATCATTCATACCTAATCCATCAATAATTAAATATCTAGGAATTGCAACTGCGATAGCTACAAACATTAATGCTGTTTGGTTGATTCTAAACATTAATCTTTTTCCTCTATATTCTTTTTTAGATAAAGCATACCCTGTACTAGTTGTAATAACTATAGTCGCAGTGATAAACAAAACAGTGATTAGGATCGAGTTAAATAAATACCTCGACATTGGCACACCAGTTGTTGTCGCAGCTCTAAACAAATCATTAAAATTTTGCAGTGTAGGCTTTTGAACTAAAAATCTTGGTGGGAATAAGAATAACTCATCAAGAGGTTTAAGTGCAGAACTAAAAGTATATACTACTGGCAATATCATAAAGAAAGAAAGTGGAAGTAATATTGCATAAAACTTAAGTTGAGATTTATCAAATGATTTCGGATTCACTTGCATCGCTTTTAAACTCATAATATTCCCCCCTTAATCTTTCTCGCCAAAGAGCATATATGCCACTTTGTTGAATAATAGAATTATAAGTAATAGTAGTACACTGATTGCCGCAGCATAACCCATCTCATAACGGATAAATCCGTAATCTTCAATATGGTTAATAATTAACTGCCCAGAGTACTGAGGTGTTGGGTTTGCACCAGAAAGTGCAACACCAATATATCCTGTATTAAATGAACCAACAATCGCCATAACGGCTCCGAATAACATTTGTGGTTTCATTTGTGGAATTGTGATATAAATAATTTCTTGGAATCGATTTTTAATTCCATCAACTGCTCCAGCTTCATAAAGTGTTTTATCAACATTTAGAACTCCAGCAAGCATCGCTAAGAACCCGATACCCATTGAACTCCATAATGATACAAAAATCATGATTCTTAGTAACCACTCAGGACTCTGTAAGAACTGAATAGCTTCGTCAACCCAATCATTTTTCAATAAAATACTGTTGATGTAACCAGATGTATCTCCACTAAATAATGCTCTCCATACAACTGTAATAAACAATGGTCCAACCATTGATGGTGTATATAAAGCAAGAGAAATATATTTACGAGGTTTGGCTTGAATCTGAGATAACATCCATGCCATTACGAAGGCAAAAATATAACCACCAGGTCCAACTGCTAACGCAAATGTAAATGTATTTGGTAATACATATTTAAAGAAATTTGAATCTTGCGTAAATAACATTACATAATTATATAAACCATATAAGTCTGCAATTCTCGGAGTTTGAATTAAATCAAAATAAGTAAAACTTAATATAAACGAGAATAATACAGGGATAATAATAAATGTTGAAAATAAAAGAATATAAGGTAACACCAAAAGAGCAGTTGCTATTTTATCATTTCTTTTATCTTTTGCTCTTTGTCTTTTTAAAAGCTCTAAGTCTTGAGCATTCTGCATTAGTTGTCACCATCCTTTGCTTCATCCATTTTAAATTGAATCCAGTCTACGTCACGGATGATGTATGGTTTTAGTACATTACCTTCACTATCAAGATAGCCAAACTCTACAAGTTTACGTTTCATCTCACGGTTAATAAGAATAACTTCTTTATCAATCGCAACACGAACAGGAGTACCATCAAACGTTACTGTGTTCCAAATATTACTTAATCCTCTTTCAAGCATATATTGCCCAGGTGTTCTAGGAACATCACGTAACCATTTAATTTGTTCTAATATAACTTGTTTATCAACATTATCGATTGGACTATTTGCTACTGCTTCTAAATTACTACTAAGCCATAAAAACTCAGGTCCATATGTTGATTGTAGTGTATAAGCAAACTGGCTTTGAGTTTCAGCACTAGTCCACCACTTCATGAATCCCCATGCTCCAATCGGATCATCAGAATCTTCAAACATTACTCCACCAGTACCATTACCAATATACCATCTATCAACAGATTCAGTTTCTTCGTTGTAAATACCAGGGTAAGGTGCTAATGCCCACTGACCTGTTAATTCAGGTGCAGCATATTTAAGCTGTAGATATGTAGTAAAATCAATAATTCCTACAGGTAATTTATTATATCTAAAAGAGTTATAAAATACAGCTACTTGTTCTGGAAGACTATATGTAGTATATAAATCTCCAAGTAATTGTAATCCTTTAACTGATGCTTCTTCATTAATAGTAGTTCCTAATCCATCAGGAGTATAAAGTGATCCACCAAATTGGTAAATTAGTGGTGAAGTCTGATAGAACCATTTTAATGCAGTTCCACCTGCTGTCGGATAATAGAAATTCATATCGTATCTTTGAAGTGTTGGCAATATACCAATTACATCGTCCCATGTATCAGGAATTTCTAATTCCAATGCATTAAATACATCTTTACGATATACTAAAGCACTAAAATCTAATGTTTCTGGCATTGCATAAACACCATCATCAAGAACATAAGGAACCAATGCTCCCGGTGCAAATCTATTTGCTACTTCCCAATAATCATCAAATTCAGTTAAATCATATAATGCTCCACGAATAGCTAAATCAAACGGCATATAACTTGCAAGCCCTAAAGCTACATCTGGAGTGTTACCTGCAGAATTAGCTAAAATTAATTTATTTGGATCTGGCATAACACTTATTTTTACTTTAACACCAGTTTCTTGTGTATAAGTGCTATCCACCATTTTTTGCATTATATCTACATAAGTAAGGGGTCTATTAACCCAAACATCAACTACATCATCACTATTTTCAATATTATATTTATCAGATGTAAAGCTATTAAAGAACCCTGTCAAACTATTACCAGTTCTTTCAAAAATATTAGCATTTGCCTTACCGTAAACTCCATCATTAGATACATAGAAACCATCTAAATATAGTTGTTGATCATTTAAAGACTCTACAGTGTTACCTAATAATAATGTTGTACTTCCACTACCACTATAAAGATTTGCTAAGTAAAGTGGTAATTCATCTGGTATTTCTAACATCCTCTCATATTCAAAGACAGCTTTTTTCAAATACGATAAAGCTGAAGATAAATCTTCTTTTTCTGAATACTGAGCTAAATCTACAACCATGTATTTTGAAATATCACGATATGCTTCTAAATACAATTGTGTATTAGGAATATAATTTGTTAAACGCCATGTACGATTTCTATCGATATCTTTCCCAGTTATTTCAATAATCTCAAGTGCGAATTGATTAATATGATCAATTAACAATTGAATATTTCTTAAATGTTCAGATACTCTTTCTTTTTCTGCTCTAAATGAAATAGTATGTTCCATTCCAGCTTCTAAATAAACTTGAAAGTTTTCTCCATTTTCATCCTTAAGTGTTTCGTTTTCCCATTTTGAAGGTGTGTAATCAAAAGAGTAATTTCCAAATTCTTCAAATGGTATTTCACCATCTATTTTAATAGATCTAAACGTTTGGAAATCTGATTTAAAGTTTGCAAAGTGAAGCGTTAAGTCATAAAGTCCATCTTCTTCTACTTCAAATGTATAAGTAACTTCTTGTCCCGATCTATACCATGCACTACCATCTAGTACATTTAATTTTTTATATTCATTATCATACGGACTAACTGAAGGATTCATAAAAGCTTGAAGCCTAACATATGATGAATTTTTTTCTGTATATTTTGTTGCATTTACAAACAAGTTAAAAGAACTAGCTTCTGTAGAATAATTACTAATGTAATCTTCGTAACTAGGAATTTCAACAGGTGGGTTTGCCACCAAGTTTCTTATCGATAATTCACCTGTAGAGACATTTTCAATTTTGATCTCATTGTCTCCAGCTTCAAGATAGAATACTAAAGGTGTATTTGTTGTATAAGTATTGTTGTATAATTCAAGTTTTCTCCATTCCACTATTTTTCGTTGATTTGGTAACGATTGATCACCATATGAATCAACAGAAAAATCTTTTGAGATATCTTCCCAAATCAATGGAACATCTATTGTTTTTGCATCATCAAACTGATACTCTAGTTCGTCATCAATTTCTTCATCTTCATTAATTAAAATGCTAATAGTAATATTGTTCAATATTTCACCAGTAATTTTATATTCACTATCGAGTTGGTAATATCCAGCTTCACTAACATTCACGTTAAAAACGGCTTCTTCTCCCGAGAATAGCCTAGCTGCAATACCTCCCTCTCCATCTGAAACACCGTCAACAACAGTTGCTTCATTATTACTTGGTAAATCATAATTTAGATCAACGTCCTCTAAAAAATCGAAATATGTGTATCTTGGATTATCCATGTTGCTTTCGATTAAATCTAAAGCTTCAAGATATCTTTCCTTCGAAACATCATTTCTCCATTGTTCTAAATCGCTTTTTCTAAATGGTCTCACAATAACAACCACCGCTATTAGTATTAGCAATACAATTAATACTAAACTATAAATCTTCTTCTTCATAATACTCATACCTCCCAATTACTTATAAATTGATTGATTGGAGATGAAAACATCTCCAATCAATCTAAACTTTATTTATTATTCAAAATCTGCGTCAGTATATCCGTAATAAGTTTTTAAACCTTCTCTAAGTTCTGCATAAGAAGCTTCAAATCTTTCATTTGAAAATTCGTTCCATTGGAATAAATTATTTAAGACAGTATCTACAAAATCAGGATCTGCTTTTTCAACACCACCATTAATATCTGGATTCCAATAATTTTTCCATTCGTATAAGTTTTCTCTTCTTGTTTCATCAAAATCATGGAAGTAAGGGAATGATTTATCTGATACATCCCAGAATTGACCTTCTTCATAAATTCTAATAATTTCATGGAAACCAGGCATAGCACTAGAATCAGCAAATCTTTGATGTTTAGCAGGTGTATACCATAATTGCATTTGTTGGTTGAATAAGTCACCTTTTGTAACAGGGAAACTATCATTTAAAGAACTAGAAGTTCCATTTGAACCAACATCGAAGAATTCACCTTGTGATCTTGCAGTCCAAGAAGCGTTATCTGCGATCCAAAATGCTGCGAATGTATAGTTAATTTTAATTTTTAATAATTCTTCTTCACTACATGCTAAGTTATTATCATCTAAACATGAGTTATATACTGCCATTGGATCTAAAACGATTCCAACTGTATTATCTACATATTCAGTAGATGGTCTAGGATAAATATCCCAATCAGTTGATACACATTTTCCCCACCATTCAGCATCAGGAGTAGCACAGTCACCCATCATCCATGGATCGCCTTCTAAAGTTAATAAAGCTCCATTTTTGAACCAACCATAAGCCCATCCACCACTATTAGCGTCAAAGAATTCTTGTGAAGGATTATTACCCCACATTGAATGAGTATTCCATTCTGCTAAGTAAGGAATTAAGTCTCTAACTTCAGCACTATCAAGATTTACAAATGCTCCAGTTCCAGAGTATTCAAATAAACTTTTAGCGATATCATTAGTTCCTGTTTCTAATATTCTAATTGGAGTATCCATTGAACCATAATAAACATCTTCTTCATGGTTACCGATAAAATCAGTATACTCATCAATGTTCCAGTCTGGTCCAGGTACGTCTAAGTTTTTGTAATAAGCTAATTCTTTATTTACATAAATACCCCAAGGTAAAATGTATTGAGGTAAACCAGCTTGGAATCCTTGATAATTCATCATATTTAGAATTGATGGATTCATAGATCTATAAACTGGATCATTGTCAAACTGTGAAAGGTCAGCAACGATACCTTTAGCTACATCACCAGGTAAATCAGTACTTGCCCAAACACTTGGTGCAACACCATGTTCATTTTTGTAATCAATTAATTTTTGCTGCCAGTTATCTGTACCACCGGTATGAGCTCTAACATTAATTGTTACGTTTGGATAAAGTTCGTTGAAAGCTTTTGCTACATAATATGCAGCGGCATCATTTTGAGCAGTTAAATCTTCAACTGCTAAGTCTTGATGACCTAAATCTTCCCAATAAGTTCCAGAACCACTCCATAACATTAAGTCAACTTGACCAACAACGTTACTATCTAGTTCTTCATAAGGAATCAAGCATTCTCCATCAACTGCTACTAATGGAGCATCACATACTAATTCAGGTTCTTCACAAGCATCCCCAGCTGCATTAAGTACTTCAGGTGCAGTACAAGTTAAAACAGGTTCAGGATCAACACATGCATCTTTAGCAGCATTTAATACTTGATCGCCAGTACACACTAACTCTTCTGGAGTTTCAGTTTTTTCTCCACAAGCTGCTAAAGTGAATACTAGTGTGAATAATGCTAATACTAATAAAAACTTTTTCATCTTTGTTCCTCCTATATTTTTTATTTTTATTTACCAAACAAAGTTTGATATAGTTAAACCCTTAGTTATTGTATTTCAATCCATATCCATATGGATATTGGTAATCTGCTGGATTATAACCAGCATCATTTGATGTTTCTCCAACTTGATTTAAAGCAATTGGCCAAGTAAATGACAATTTACCAGTAAAGTCATAATCACCAAACATTACATCAGCAATCCCATGACCACCTTCACTACCAGGTAACCACGCAGCAATAAATCCATCGAAACTATCTAAGTGATCACCTAAAATTAAAGGTCTACCACTTATTAATACTCCAACAACTTGTTTTCCTGCATTGTGTGCAGCAAGTGCAGTTTGTAATGCAGCAGCATTTCCAGCACTAGCATTACCAGTTGTTAGTGTTAAGTTATCATTATCTCCATTTCCTTCAGCATAAGGATCTTCAGTAAGAACAACTACTACAACATCAGCATCGTTATAATTAGTAACAATTTCTCCACCATTTGCAGTAAGAACCTCTATAAATGCATCATAGATACTATTACCATATCCAAAGTCTGCATCTGTTGTTCCTTGCCAGTATCTACTCCAACCACCAAGTTGTAATCCAACATTATCAGCACCTGGACCTGTTAAGAATATCTTTTGTCCTTTATCAAGAGGCAACACATTGTTTTCGTTTTTAAGTAAAACCAAACTTTTTCTAACTGCTTCTCTTGCCAAATCCTGATGTTCTTGTGTATATAAGTTATCCTCAACACTTAATCTGTGTAGTGGATCACTTAATAAATTACGATTATATTTAACAGTTAAAATTCTTCTAACTGCGTCATCGACTCTGTTTTCAGAAATTCTACCATCCATAGTTAAATTATATAATCTATGAATTGTATTTTCCCAGTTATAAGGCATCATTAACATATCGACACCAGCATTTACACTATCTACTAACTGATCATCAAATGATCCTCCAAGTTCATAAATAGCTGCCCAGTCACTAATAATAAAACCTTCAAATCCCATTTCATCTTTTAATACATCATTAATCCAATAATCATAACCATGCATCTTTTCTCCATTAATAGATGAATATGAAATCATTATCGTATCAACATTAGCTCTAATTGCTTCGTAATAAGGAGCCAAATGTATTTCTCTTAAATATTCTTCTGTTCCTACAGTATTACCTCGATCAACTCCAGCAAATGTACCACCATCTCCAAAGAAATGTTTTGCAGTAGCACTTACGTTGTATTGCTGCATACCCATGATTGTACTATACGTTAAGTTCAAGTGAATTTCTGGGTTTTCACTAAATCCTTCATATGTTCTACCCCATGAAATATCTTGAACAACACTTAAAGCTGGTGCAAAGTTCCAACTAATTCCTGTCACTTTGATTTCTCTTGAAGTTGCTGCCCCAATTCTAAACATTAAATCAGCATCATTTGCCATACCAAGACCAATATTATGTGGGAAGATTGTTGCTCCGTATAAATTGTTGTTACCGTGTACAGCATCAATACCATATATTAGTGGAACTCCACTACCTGATTGTAATGCTGCATTCTGATAATCTTCATACATGTTAAACCAATCATCAGCTGTATTATCAAATGATGAAGGATGAGATCCACCACCACTTAAAATTGAACCAATTCCATATTGCGTAACTTGAGTAGGACTAATTCCTCCTCTTTCAGCTTGCACCATTTGTGCAACTTTTTCCATTAAAGTCATATCATCAATTAATGCTTCAACTTCTTCGATGCAGTCAAGATCTAATGCTTGGCAAAATACACCATCTACATCAATAATATTTAATATATCTACTTTATGGAAAGTAACAAGTGGTATCAATGAAGCTTTGAATAAATTAACCGTATTTGTTGCTCCTGTTATCGTATCAAATCTTTCATCTATTAATTCGTTTAAAGATTTACCAATGATACTAGCAGCATATTCATCAGCTGATAGTTTTCCACCATATCTAGCAAATTCTCCATTATCTATTACTTTAAACATTACCGTAGTGAAATTATTATCAAATGCAATCATGTATCTTACATCTTGAAAATCACCATTAAACATTGCTGTATATATATATCCATCAGTAATTTCACTATTGGTAAATAGTTCAACTTTTTCTATACCTAAACCAGTTAAATCAAGAGTACTCGTAATATCTTCAAAAACAATATCACTAGTCCCTAGACTTTCTTTGAAAGTATCTATAAGTATATTATAACAAATTCCATCAACTATTTCATAGTTCTCTGCACAATTAACTTCATCAATTACGCAATTACCATCTTCAATATGTTCTCCAGTTGGACAAGTTAATTCCACATCATCAACACAAACATCATTTTCTAAATGTTGACCTTCAGGACATGTTAAATCCTCATCATCAACACATATTTCATTTTCTATATGTTGACCTACTGGACAATCATCAACGATGACATCCTCTTTTGGTTCTGTGCATCCTGCTAGTGTTAATCCAATCATTAACACACTTAATAATACTAATATTTTTTTCATATTAAAACTCCTTTAAATCTATTATTCCTCTTTCAACAAGTGTTCTTAAATTCCATCCACTGTTTGGATCTTCTATTTTGTAAGACCAGAAAGTATGTCCACTACAGTATTTCCATGCCTCTAATTGAGCCTTGGCATATACTTTTTCAACATCATTAATATTTTCTACTGTAACAAAATCATTTCTGTTTACTCCCAAAGACCATTCACCAATTATCAATGGTACAAATTTCTCAATTCTTTTTAAATCTTCGATTCTCCCAAGAGCATGTTTTCTATGCTTCTCTTCATCGAATTCTCTAAAGTGTCCACCAAAACATTGGTATAGATGCGAATCAAGTACTACGTTAACAAAATCATTAGATGTAAAAAAGTCTTCCCATTCGTTCATTCTAAATCCATCATGCATTACGATATATTTATCTTTTAAAACTTTTCTTAATCTTTTATAAGCATCTAAGTAAAATTTTTGTATCAATTTTATATCAGTATTAAAGTGAGGTTCATTTAATAACTGGATACTATGAAAATTCTTATAGTCTTTATATCTAATTGCGATAGTTTCCAATATATCAATTGTCTTCTCAATATTTTTACTATCTTTATGCCATTCTAACTGTCCTTCAATCCCACCATTATCAAAACCATTTTGACAACCAGGCGCTGTATGAAGATCCAGCATAAAGTCCATATCACATGATGCAATCATTTTTAAAGCATCATCAATATATTCAGCACTCCTAATGTAAGGGCTTTCGCCAAGAAACCACCAAGGCAGTGGAATCCTTACAAGATTGATTCCGTTGTTTTTTAGCCATATGATGTCTTCCTTGGTAATCCAAGTTTTATAATGGTGATCCATTACTTCTTTCAAATTTGGAACTTGAAGAGAAAAACAAGTTTCATCTCTACCTTCAACATTGTTTTCTTGAAACAAGCTTGGTTTCATCCATCTTTCTAAAACGAACCAATTACCTAAGTTAACAGATTTTATTCGCTCCATAACTATACAATTACAGTTACGATTGAATTATTTTTCATGCTAACTTCATATTTATTACCTTTATATTCAAAAACAAAATCTTGATTTTTATCTGTTTCATTTAATACAACAAATGCCAAACTTCCATCTACATTAACAAAAGCATTTGCTTGTAAGTTCTCGTTATTGTTTGTTAACCCAATTCTCTTTGCTCCTGGTCTAACATATTTACTAAAATGCCCAACATAATAATAACTAGATTGTTTTACAATGTTTTGTGGGAAGATATCTAAGATAATTGGTGCATCACATAAATTATTAACATGATTTGGTCCACCTGTATTATCAAGGAATAAATTCCAATCAATATATCCTTGGCACCAATTGTTAAAGTCACCAATCATATTTCTTGCATATCTTTCACCAGTTTTCCAAGAGTTAAAGTGAACTCCACCCTCTTGACAACCTTCTGTAAATAGCAACCCTTTATCAGGGAACATATCATGTACTTGTCCTACTTTTTCAAACTCTTCACTAACATACCAGTGAAAACCAGTTCCCCAAACATACTTAGCAGCTTCTGGATCTTCTAAAACAACACTTGCTCTTTCAACTATAATGTCTCTATTATGATCCCAAATTAAGATGTTAACATCTTTGGCATCACTATTTTGCATCGTTGGACCTAAATAGTTCTTAACAAAATCTCTTTCATCTTCAGCAGTATAGATACAAGAATCCCATCTTTGGACAGCAGCAGGTTCATTTTGAACTGTAATTCCCCACATTTTTAATCCTTCTTTACGGTACTCTTCAATAAATTTAACATAGTAGTTTGCCCAAGCTTGATAATACTTAGGTAATAACTTACCACCAAATATCATAGAGTTATTATCTTTCATAAATGCTGGAGGACTCCAAGGAGAAGCTAATAATTCAATTGGTTCTCCGGCAATCGCTTCAGCATCTTTAATTAACGGTATAACATAAGTTCTATCTCTACTAATATCAAATGTTTTTAATTCCTCATCGCCTTCTTCAATGTAAGTATAACTACTTAAACTAAAGTCACAACCATGAATACTAACACGCCCGATATTATATCCAAGACCTTCTTCTTTATCAAAATAAGCCTTGATAGCTTCCATTCTTTTTTCTTTATTAATTCTTCCTAAGTTATAAGCAGCACTTTCAGTAAAAGCTCCACCAAAACCAATCATTTCTTGATATGTTTTTGTTTCATCTAATTTAAAATCAGCTTTTCCTTTTGTACTTACTTTCAATTCCTCAACAGCAAATCTTTTATCACTATCTTTTTCAGTTCTAATAATTTTAGCCATGGTATCCTCCTAGAAATATACTTTAATTTGTTTTACTTTTTTATCTCTTACTTGTTCGGCAAGTAATCCAGTAACTTCCTTAACAACTACACCATCAACTTCATATTTCTGAATGCTAAATGATTTGTCATAAGTATCAATGTTATTTTTATTGATATAAGTCACTCTAGTAGTTCCAAATAAAGTAAATGATACCTCTCCATTTTTAAAGAATTCTTTACTTAGAATAGGTTTTAAGTTTAATTTCAATTCTCCATCAAATTGAAACACTTTTTTACCAAACATCATATAAGTCCATAAACTTAACATTTCTGCAGTACTACCACTTAATCTAGCAACATAACCTTGTCCTCTAACAAATGGATCAGGATTAATACTAGTAGCGATAAAACTTGAATTTTCTAATGTACTTCTTCCATATACTTTTGGATCCATGAAACATACTAAGTTTGTATCAATCTCTCCAAAGTATTCTTCATATAACCCAGCTTTTAATAAACCTAATAAATATTTATATGACATATGAAGGAAATTACTTTCTCTCTCTTGCCATCCTTTAGTAAATGATCTTCCGCGTCCAATTTCATTTGACTCAGCATCTAAAAATTCACTTGTTTTATAAAACTTAAGTTCATGATCATAAATGTTTGATGCTTTAATACGTGTAAACATATCTTTTTTAGCATCAACATCTTTCATTACTTTTAAAGCTCTAGCTGGAGCTTCTAAATAATATGGCAATGCTCTAACTTCAAACTCTAATGGTTTTGTTACTGGCATACCATAGTTACCAATTTTCGCTTCTCCGTTTATTAAGATTGGTTCATGTTTAGTAACTTTGTTAATTAGGTAAGTCGGATAAATTCCATCTCCTAATGTATAAGCTTTTTCTAAAGCACCTTCAATTTTAGCTTTGTAAGAAACAAGTAGTTCTTTTACTTCTACTAAACTAATTAACGCAGTACCTTTTGTATAGAATCTAATATCATTTCTGTATTTTTCTTTCACATCGTTGATAGCATCCCAGAAATCATATTCACTCAAATCTTCATCAGTTAATACTTTTAATTTTTTAGCAAACTCAATAAATTCAACAGGTAAACTTAATTCTTGATTATTATCTGCATTTGTTATTAAGTAACTAAGAACTCTATCGATCTCAATAGTTTCACTAACTCCACTACCAAATAATCCCGGTAAACCATTCATAGCGTCGTTCCATCCTGGTTTATCTGCTTCCATCTCAATCCCCATACCACTTGGGTCAAGACAAGCTAGCTTATTAGTAGCTAAAACAAATAGTTTTCCAAAGAGATTAGCTTTTACAACTTCTCCTTGCTCATTTTTAAACCAATCAGCACTATATGGATTCATGTTTAACTTATTAACTTTTTCATGATCATCATGTAATAAAGAACCAAATCTTCTAACTTCTCCAGAACCTGTAATACAAATCTTTTCATCTCTTGGTAGTACAGTTACAGGACCATTAAAATATGAGTAATCTTTTTCATCATATAATTTTGAATGCATTTTATCTGGATAAACAGATTGATAATTTTCAACTAAATCTAAGATATAAGTCCAGTGATCAATCCAATACCCCTCACCAAAGTGAGCTTCGTAATTTTGTGTTGAATGCTTGAATACTTCATCGAAAATTTCTTCATCAGTAAATGATGTTTCAATGTTGTTATTTGCCAAAGTATTTATAATACTACCAGGCGTAAATTTATGACAAAGCAAATCAATCATAACTTGGCTTCCACCAAATAATTTGTTAACTAATGAAACACAAACTTCTTTATCTTCTATTTCAAAGCTAGATCCATCAATACTCATTGGGTTGTACCCATCAGCTTGAATGAATGAAGCGAACATTTTCATATTAAAATCTTCAACCTCAGGATTAATCAAAACATCGTTTCTTCTGTTTTGACAGACATCTCTAAAACTACCATTTCCTTGGCTATAAAATTCAGGAGCTAAACTAAAGTAATTATAATCTCTCTCCAAATCACCGTGACGTCTAGAGTACAGATGATATACTAAATTTTTATTATCCCCTTTTAAGATAAGTGGATATCCACCTCTTAATAAGTTATCAAGGAAGTTTTGTTTAATGTAATCATCAAAGATTGGGAATGATGTTTCAGAAGTTACTTCTTCTAACATATCTTCAATCACATCAAATGCTTCTTGTCTTTTACTATCTAAATATTCAGAATCACTAAGTCCTTTTGCCATTTTAACAAAGTTTTCTTCTGAATGAGTATGACCTATAACAGTATTAATTCTCTTACTCTCATTTTGAGAAAGACTTAGTTTTAATCCTGTAAACCCAACAGGTATTTTATTTGCAGTAACTTGTTCTTCGTTATAGATTTCTTCAATACTATGATTTTCAAAAAACCTAGCAACATTTTTACCTGTATCGTAATCAAATACTAATCTAGAATCAACGATAGGTTTAATAAGTTCACCATCAACATTACTTACATAGAAATTACCAGATTGAACTTCAATTACTTCAGCAACATCAGCGCTACTACTTCTCATGCGGTAATATCCAACATTGTTATCTAAACTATAAACTTCCATCCAGCTTCTAATAAGATTAGCCAAAGCTTTAAAATCTCCGTTTTTAACTTGATGCGGTAACAACTGACTTATACCATCTAACATTTCAAATTCAAGAGTTTCCTCTTTTAAATTTGTTACAACAACTTTTCTAACTAAAGCAGCGATATTTTCATTAGGTAATCCAAAATAAGTTACTTCAAATTTCAGACCTAAATCGTTATTAATTTCTTCGATGGTAAATTCACTTCTTTTAATTCTCATTGTGCGTTTCGTATTCAAATGATTTTGCCCAAATATTTCATGAACTTTACCATCCACTTTAACAAAAGTTCTAAACCCATCTCTTGTTACACTTTGATACGCAATTACTGCTGGGTTAAATTCAAGGATTTGATTGTCTTTATTCGCCAAACCAAAACTTGTCATTCCTTGCCCTCTATTTACATAAAACGCCCATAATGGAATTCCTCTTTTTCCAGCAAGCCCTGGTAGGAAGCTTGAAAAAGTCTTTTGTCTGTCGTAGTTTTCAATGACAAACTCGTTATTCTTGAAATAATATTCTTTCATAATGTCCACCTCTAAAATTTATAATTGCCTTTAACATACAAAAAAGGCATAGTTATCCCTGTTTTCTTGCAGAATTTAATCCTGCTTATATATTTATAATATATAGGAATATTACTAAAACGATTTCGTATTAATTATACAATACATGTAAGCGTTATACAATACCGTTTTCGTTTTTTTCAACTTTATATGTGTTTTTTCTAATTAAGACAAAAAAAAGAATTCACGAATGAATTCTTTTTACTTTTTTTAACCAATTGAACCTTCCATTTCCAATTTAATAAGCTGGTTAAGTTCAACAGCATATTCCATTGGTAACTCTTTAGCAAACGGTTCAATGAACCCCATTATAATCATTTCAGTTGCTTGTTCTTCTGACAATCCTCTACTCATTAAATAGAACAATTGTTCTTCACTAACTTTTGATACAGTAGCTTCGTGTTGAACTTGAGCTTGATTGTTTTTAACGATGTTATATGGCAACGTATCACTAACACTAATATCATCTAAAATTATTGTGTCACATTCAACATTACTTTTGGCTCCAATAGCCTTTTTATCATGTCTAATCATTCCGCGGTAATTAACTCTACCACCTCTTGCACTAATTGATTTACTAATAATCTTACTTGTTGTATTTTTACCGATATGAATCATTTTTGCTCCTGTATCTTGATTCATACCTTCACCTGCAAAAGCAATACTAATTGTTGTTCCTTTTGCACGGTCTCCTTTAAGTACACAAGCAGGATATTTCATATTGATCTTACTTCCAATATTTCCATCAATCCATTCCATATGTGCATCTTCGCCAACAAGAGATCTTTTTGTAACTAAGTTAATAATATTATTAGCCCAGTTTTGAACAGTTGAATATCTACAGTGTCCACCTTTTTTAACAAAGATTTCTACGATTGCAGCATGTAAGCTTGCCTTTGTATATACAGGTGCAGTACACCCTTCTACATAATTAACACTAGCTCCTTCATCAACAATAATTAACGTTCTTTCAAATTGTCCCATTTGTTCACTATTAATTCTAAAGTAACTTTGTAATGGTTTTTTAATATGTACTCCTGGTGGTACATAAATGAAGCTTCCACCGCTCCATACAGCACTATTAAGTGCAGCATATTTATTATCAGTGTAAGGTACAATTTTCCCAAAATATTCTCTGAACAATTCAGGATATTCTCTTAATGCAGTATCTGTATCTGTAAATATTACCCCTTGATCTTCTAACTCTTTGATTGTTGAATGATATACTACTTCACTATCAAATTGTGTCGATACACCCGCAAGGAATTTTTGCTCAGCTTCTGGTATTCCTAGTTTGTTAAAAGTATCTTTGATTTCGACAGGTACATCGTCCCAATCACTTTCAGATTTTTCTGATGGTTTCACATAATATGTTATTTGATCAAAATCAATTTCTGATAAATCTGGTCCCCAAGTTGGGTTTGGTTTTGACATAAACCTATGATAACTTTTTACTCTAAACTCAGTCATCCATTCAGGTTCACCTTTAATTCTTGAAATCTCTCTAACTACTTCCTCATTTATCCCTTTACCAGTGTCTAAAACACTAGTTGTTTCTGTAATAAAACCAAACTTGTAATCCCCTATTATATCCTTAATTTCATTCTTTGTTTTTTCACTCATATTGAGATCACTCGCTTTCTAATGTGCCTTCAAATGCTTTCCATGCTATTGAAGCACATTTTATTCTTGCAGGGAATTGTTTTACCCCGCCATATACTACTGCCTCTTCTAAATCAACGTTTTCATCGTATTCCTTGTTAGTAAGCATATTAATGTATGTTTCTGTAATTTCTTTTGCATCTTCTATTTTTTTACCTGTTACAGTCTCTGATAAAACACTAGCACTACTACAGCATATACTGCACCCTGTACCTTCATGTCTTACGTCCTTAACAAGTCCATTTTCTACTTTAGATTGAATTGTAATATCATCACCACAACTAGGGTTTTTAATATGTACTGTTTTATATGTTTCATCATTTACTAATCCTTTATTTCTTGGATTTTTATAATGATCCATAATCACTTGTCTATATAAGTTTTGTATATCTTTCATTTGTATTCCCCCTAGAATCCTACACTCTTAAAGAAGTCTCTTGCTCCCTTAAGTGATTCAATAAATTTATCACAATCTTCAATTGTGTTATATAAGTAAAATGAAACTCTTAGCGTAGCTACAACCTCTAACCATCTAATAACTAATTGTGCACAGTGATGACCTGCTCTCATACAAATATTATCACCATCAAAGAAAGTAATCGCATCATGCGGATGGACACCTTCAATATTAAAAGCAATAATTCCTGTCTCACTTGTCTCATTGTAAACAATTACGTCGCCAATTTCTTTCATTTTTTGTACCGTATAATCTTTTAATTCTTTTTCATGTTTAGCGATGTTTTCTAATCCGATATTTTCCAAATAATCAATTGCAGCACCTAACCCAATAGCTTCAGCAATTGGTGGTGTTCCAGTCTCAAATTTATAAGGAGCATCTTTCCAAGAAGCATCAAATTTTTCAACATTATCATTCATATCTCCACCAAACTCTATCGGTGGCATTGCATTTAATAAATCTCTTTTTCCGTACAATACTCCTATACCAGTAGGACCACACATTTTGTGCCCACTAAAGGCTAAAAAGTCACAATCTAAATCTTTAACATCTATTGCTTTATGAGGGGCAGCTTGTGCTGCATCGACACTAACAACAGCTCCTTTTTCATGAGCTAATTTAATAATTTCCTTAATAGGAGAAATATATCCCATTACATTAGATACATAGTTTAAAGCTACTACTTTTGTTTTATCAGTTAATACTTTTTTAAAGTTTTCAACAGTAATTCGGCCTTCTTTATTAAGTGGAACATACACTAGTTTTGCTTTAGTAATATTACTAACATTTTGCCATGGTAAAACTTGAGAATGATGTTCAAGTTCACTTACAATAATTTCGTCTTCACTAGTTAAATTGTTTAACCCATAACTAGAAGCTACTAAATTAAGAGCACTGCTAGCTCCTCTTGTAAATATAATCTCTTCGAAAGTAGCATTAATAAAATCACTGACTTTTCTTCTTGATTCTTCATATTTACTAGTTGCAACATAGCTAAGATTATAAACACCACGATGGACATTTACACCATATTTTTCATAATATTCATCTAATTTTTCAATCACTTGCCTTGGTTTTAAACTTGACGCAGCTGTATCTAAATATACAAGTGTTTTATCATCTAAAACTGGAAAGTCTTTTTTTAATGTGTAAGAATCCATTTAATCACCTACAATGTTTTGTTTTCTACTGTTAAAACAAAATCTTCCTTAAGTTCATCTGTACTTAATTTCTTTAAAACTGGGCTTAAAAATCCTGATATAATTAATCTTTCAGCATTTTTCAAAGTCAACCCTCTACTCATTAAATAATATAATTGTTCATCATCCATTTTACCGATTGCTGCACCATGTGAAGCAATTACATCAAATTCATCAATCAGTAATAATGGGTTTGCATCTAATCTAGAATTTATACCAAGTACAATTCCTTTGTTAGATTGTCTTGCAATACTTCTTTTCATATTTTTATTGATTTTTCCAATACCTTCAAATACTAAAATACTATTATTGTTAGATACACCATAGTTATCAATATATCCTTCAGTATCAGGTGCTTTATGCTCTACTAATTGTGTAAATCTAGCTTCTTGCTCTAATGATGTTATAGCTACAGTTTTTGTAGTTCCAACAGCATATTCTTCAAGTAACTTGATCGTTGTATTTGAGTCAATTGTTGCATCGTTAATTTCTGCAACATTGTATTCAGCATTTGCATATCTTTTAATATAACTATTTCTATTAACAGTAGCTACTGCTTTTGCTGTTAATTTTGAAATACCTGTATAATTTAATTTAGAATTTTGCTTTAAAATACTATTTGATACAAAGTTTATGTGGCAAGGATTCATGTTATATAAATATTCAAAGTAGTTCAGTTCACTACTTGTTTCTAAAATGATGAATGTATTATTTACCAAATCTTCATTTTCTTGAACATAAAAAACATGTAAAGGATCTTTCACTGCGAAACCTTTTGGAACATGAATTAATAAACCACTATTAGTCTCTTCATAATTATACTTTAGTGCTTCATCTTCAGTTTCAAATAAATTTCCATATTGTTTATATACTAGTCTATCTTTTGAGTATTCAGCCATTTTTATTTCAACATCCTCATAACTCTCTGAAAGATTTTTTATAAGCACATGCCCATCTTTAATAACGATATAATTTGTTAATTCATCAGTAATAAACTTGCTGATTTCCTTAGGTAAATCGTTATTTAAAAGTGGTTTTTTTGTAAAGTTGATCATTATAGGTCGAGAGCCTCTTTAGTAGCGCAAACTCCTAACAACACTCTTTCTTCTTCCTCTTCAACGATTACACGTTCATCCTCAATCCCAAGTTCTTCCTTAATCCAGTCATATCCTTCAGTATCAATTCTTTCCATTAAATCCATGTTTCCTGATTTTACAATTTTACCTTTCATCATAACATGAATAAAATCAGCTTTGATATATTCAAGTAATCTTTGATAATGGGTAATAAGTAATAATCCAAGATTGTCATTTTTCATAGCCGTAACATTCTCACCAACGACTTTTAATGCATCAACATCTAACCCTGAATCTATTTCATCTAAAATTGCAATTTTAGGTTTCAACATTTTCATTTGAAGAATTTCATTTCTTTTTTTCTCTCCACCACTAAAACCTTCATTTAAATATCTATGTGGTAGGTCTTCATTCATTTTTAATGCATCAACTGCATCATCAAATTCTTTAATGAATTTAAATAATGAAATACTTTTTCCTTCTTCAAGTCTAGCATTCATCGCAGTTTTAATGAAGTCACTGTTTGTAACTCCAGGTACTTCTGCAGGATGCTGCATCCCTAAAAATAGACCAGCTCTAGCTCTTTCATCAACAGCCATTTCAAGAACGTTTTTACCATCAAGTAAAACTTCTCCTTTTGTTACCGTGTATTTTGGGTGACCCATAACAACACTTGCAAGTGTGCTTTTACCTGTACCATTTGGTCCCATAATTGCGTGAGTTTCCCCACCTTTTATTACTAAGTCAACGCCCTTAAGAATTTCTTTACCTTCTACTTCGGCGTGTAAGTTTTTAATAGTTAATATACTCATAATATAATACCTCCTTATTCCATATATATAATACATTATAGGCTGTTATAAATAAAGTGATATGATATATTTTCTAAACTTGAAAACATAAAAAAAATGGAATGCCGGAGCATTCCATTTTTATTGTTTATTAATCTACTAAAATTTCGATTACTACGTTATCTAGATAGAACATAGAACCAGCTGCCATTGGTGAAGCACCTAATTTAAATTCTATTGGAGAGTTAGCTCCGATTTCATAAGTAAATACCCATGTGTAGAATCCATATTCAGTATCAAGATCGAACATCATTTGTTGTCCTGATCCACCGTCATAGAATCCAACTTCAAAGTCTCTTGCAACATCACCTTTTGCTTTAAAAGTAAGTTTGTAAGTTTCACCTGGAACAAATGTTAATCCAGTTTGTTGAAGTCTAACTTGCCATACAGCGTCACCATATCCATCGTATGTAACAACAGCTTCACCCATTACTACATCAAACGTTGCAGTAACTACAGGATCCCAATCTCTTGCCCAAACACTCCAACCTTCAGTTGGTAGTATTTCGAATGCTGAATCCATTACTTTATTTGAATCTACAACTACAGCAGCTCCGTCCCATTCTTCAACCATTACGTTATCGAATGTAACAACACTTGCAGCAGGTGCAACAGTTCCTACGTTACCTAATTCAAAGTCTAATTTAACATTTCCTGTTAAACCTGTATAAGCTAAGAATGTAACTGTGTAAGTTCCCATTGTATCAGTTAATGTAACGTCACCTTCAACTTCAGCTCCAGAAGAATCGATTAATTTAACTCTAATATCTCTACCAACAGTACTCATTGCGTCAAATGTAACAACGTAAT
>Ga0102814_10000071_pt1 | contig 67556 bp, 60 predicted proteins | sample ColrivemetaGS741_FD_79112 | JGI IMG/M metagenome (GOLD analysis project Ga0102814, IMG submission 79112) | Estuarine microbial communities from the Columbia River estuary - Flood tide ETM metaG S.741 | ecosystem: Environmental > Aquatic > Marine > Intertidal zone > Estuary | place: USA...
GGTTTTAGTTGCTTTTTTCATTAGAAGAAATTGTGTTTTGGTTTTTATTCTTTGTAATGAGTTGTATAATATAATTGAAATCAATCAAAAGGAGAAATCATATGAAAATGTTAAAAGAGACATACACATTAAGTAACGGGATTAAGATTCCAAAAATCGGATTAGGAACTTGGCAAGTAGGTAATGGAGATGAAGCATACAATAGTGTTGCATTAGCACTTAAGAATGGTTATCGTCATATTGATACAGCACAAGGTTATCAAAATGAAGAAAGTGTGGGTAAAGCAATTAATGATTCTAACATCCCTAGGGAAGATATCTTCGTAACTTCGAAACTAGATGCTAGTATTAAAGATACGGATGGAGCTATAAAGGCTATTGAAGCTTCTTTAGAAAAACTAGGTTATATTGATTTATTTATAATACACGCACCATGGCCATGGAGTGCAATGGGTAGTGATTGCAAAAAAGGTAATGTTGAAGTATATAAAGTTATGGAAGAATACTACAAAAAGGGTTTATTCAAAGCAATTGGAGTTTCAAACTTTAACCCAGATGATATTCAAAACATATTGGATAATTGTGATATTACACCTCATGCAAACCAAATTGGATATTTTATTGGATTAGACCAATCAGATACTATAGAGTATTGTAAAAAACACAATATTTTTGTTGAAGCTTATTCACCACTTGGAATCGGATATTTACTTGCAAACGAAGATATTCAAAATACAGCTAAGAAATATGGTAAAACAACAGCACAAATTTGCATCAGATACTTACTTCAAAAAGAAGTTGCTCCATTACCAAAAACAACCAAAGAACACAGAATGATTGAAAACAGTAGTGTTGACTTTGTTATTGATAAAGAGGATATGGATTTCTTAGATACAATCAAAGGTGATCCTAGAAGATGGTCATAACAACATCTAATTTTACTAAGCTTATATTTTAAGAAAAATTAAAAAAGTTCAATTCAAAAATTGAACTTTTTTTGATACAATTAATTGAAGTAGGTGATAATTATGAAGATTTTATTTTTAGGAGATAGTATTACTGAAGGTAAACCTGGTGTATCTTATATCTCAATGATACAAAAGAACTTCAAGGATATAGAATTGATTAATAGAGGTTTTGGTGGAGACACAGTGTCTAGTCTATATAAAAGAGTTTGTAAAATGGAAGACTTAGACGCTTTTGATCATATAGTTTTATTCATAGGTGTGAATGATGTTTATGGTAAACTAACAACTACATATAAAATTCTTAAAACACTAACAAGGCAACGATGGACTAAGAATCCAGCGGTTTTTAATGAACGTTATAATAAACTAGTTTCTTTGTTGAAACAAAAGAGTCCTAATATTATAATTATTCCTCCATTACTAATTGGCGAAGATATAAACAATAAGTGGAATAGCGAATTAAATAAACTAATTAATATTGTCTTTGATATTTCTAAAAATAGAGATATTGTATATCTAGATCTTGTAAAAACATTTAAAGAGTATCTAATAAATAAACCGATATCAAACTATCTACCTGTAAAGATTACTGAATTATTGAACGATGTTAAGAATCTAAAAGATATATCTTTAGTTGATCAGAAGAGTCAAGAAAGAGGATTGTATCTTACACTAGACGGAGTTCATATAAATTCTGTTGGGGCATTGATGATTAGTAATGCAATTACAAGTTATCTTCAAGATATAAGTAGTAAGTTAAATAATGATTAAAGACTTTTTAATAGTTCATATTAAGAGACATATAAATACGGTATTGATGTGTATCTTGAGGAAAAAAAATGGTTAAGTAGTAAAATAGAGACATAACAAGGATTAAGGAGGTTTTGTAATGAATGAATTAAATTATTTTAAAGCATTTAAAATTTGGATTATTTCCTTAGCTATATATAATATATTACTTTTTACTTATTTGATAATAGGTGGAAGAATCATTGGAGAATTATATGGCTCAAACATTGTAACTATCTTGTCAATGGCGATTGCTTTTAGTAGTGTAGTTATAGGATTAACGACAATTATATATTCTGTAATGAAGAAAAATACGCAATATATTTTTGTAGGGATTGGAACACTAGCTTTAACCGTGCTACTTTATCTATGGATTATAGTTTTAGCACTTTCAACAATCTATTAAGAAGTCACTTTGTGGCTTCTTTTTTTGATTGCCAATACATTCGTGATAAAATGTAATAGTAACTAAGAAAGAGGTGATCATATGACTATTAAAATGACAGCTAAAGAAGTACGAAATTTTCATGTTTCGTATCATATGATAAATACGGATAATGAATTACTTGGATTTGATGGACTTTCAAAAGTATTTGATAGAATTAAGTCTATCCAATACGACCCTCTTAATGTTGTTGGGAGGAATAGTGATTTAGTTCTTCAGTCTAGAATTACGAACTATAGTTCCTCTATTTTAGATAAGGCACTTTATACAGATAGAACACTTATTGATGCTTGGGATAAGATGATGGGGATATATCAAACTAAAGATTATCCGTATTTTTCTAGGATTAGAACTGTTATGGGAACAAATACACTAAATAGTTTAAAATACAGACTTTCTATAGAGGCAGTAGATTACATAGAAGATGTATTAGAATATATTGTAAAAAATGGTCCAACATTTTCTTCAGATATTAATTTTGGAAAAACAAAGAAACATGTTTGGGGACATACTAAACCATCTAGTGGAACTTTAGATTATCTTTTTCATGTAGGGAAACTAGGAGTGAGTGAAAGAAGAAATACGCAAAAGAAGTATGATTTGCTTGAAAACCTTATTGGTGAAATTTGTAATATAGATGATCCTAATCCTTTGGATGAGGATTTTATAAGATGGTATATTTTAAGAAGAGTTGCAACCCAAGGGTTTGTATCTAATAGATCAGGAGTAATGTGGTCTGGACCACATATTAGTGATAAAAAAATTAGAACTAAATATCTTAATATTTTGGTAAATGAGAATATGCTATCAAAAATTGAAGTGGAAGGGTACAAGGAAGATTTCTATGTATTAACCGAATTTCTAAATTTGAAGAGAAATATAGAAAAGAGTGTATCTTTTATAGCTCCACTCGATAATTTAATATGGGATAGAGAGCTAGTAAAGAAAATTTATAACTTTGATTATAAGTGGGAAGTGTATACTCCGATAGTGAAAAGAAAATATGGATATTATGTTTTACCTATTCTTTATGGTTGTGATTTTATTGGTAGAATTCAATTTAAACAGCAAAGGAATAATGACGTTCTTGAAGTAGAAAACATATGGTTTGAAGATGGTTTTAGACAAACTAATGTATTTAATACTGCTTTTAATAAAGGATTAGAGAAGTTTGCTAAGTATTTAGGTGCTAAGACATTTATTTCTCCCCTATAAGAGCTAATGAAGCTATCCTTAGCTAGTTATTTTAAAATATCTTTTATTCCTCAATAGATTTTGATATAAGTTTGTAATTATATTTTTAAAGGGATATAATAAGAATATAAGATTAACATTTAACAAGGATACATATGTTTAATTTCTATCATAGGTTTTTATCTAGTAGTAGGAGTTGTGTTTAGTAGTATGTAATATTCAATTGGCAATGTTATCTGAAATATTTAAGTTAGTAAGTTAGTTGTATTTGGTAGTATGAGTAATTTTTATGTAATTTAAGTTTAAGACTTTTTAAAAGCAATATTGTAAAGAAGTATTAATTTATTATGTAGTAACAACTCCTCTACTAGTTAAATAGTATAAAAAAGGCATATTATGCCTTTTTTATTTACATTTTTTTGGTATTATTGTTTGTGATATAATACTTGTGACATATAAAAGAGGTAATGTTTATGATTGAATGTAATATTAACAATATAACTAAATTTTATGGTGCTGACCTGATTTTCGAAGATATCTCATTTGATATAAAAACCAATGAAAGAATTGGTTTAATTGGTCCAAATGGATGTGGTAAAACGACAATCATGAAAATCATCATTGGTATAGAACACGTTCAAAATGGGAATGTGACTTTTCGCAAAGGAACAAAGCTAGGATATCTTGATCAAATTCCTGAATATGGAGATGATGTAAAAGTTATAGATATTATGCAATCTGCATTTGTTGATGTATATCGAGTGAAAAGCAAACTTGATCAATGCACACTTTCTTTGGGGAAACTAACAGGTGATTTATTGGAACGTGCTTTAAATGAATATACAATACTGAATCATGATTTTGAACAACTTGATGGCTATTTAGTTGAAACAAATATTAACAAGGTGTGTTCTGGACTAAAGATAAGTGATGCTATGAAAGAAATGAATTTTAATCTTTTAAGTGGTGGAGAAAAAACTAGGGTTATGCTAGGTAAAATTCTTTTAGAAGAGCCTTCGATTTTGATGCTTGATGAGCCTTCTAACCACTTAGATTTAGAATCTATAGAATGGCTGGAGAATTATTTAAAAGATTACAAGGGGTCTGTCTTGATTGTTTCACATGATAGATACTTCCTTGATAACGTATGCAAGAAGATAATTGAGTTATCTACAAATAAGGCTTATGTATATCACGGTAACTATAGTTACTATGTTATTGAAAGAGAGAGAAGATTTTTATTAGAAATGAAAGTCTACTTAGCACAAGAACGTAAAGTTAAACGTATGGAGGATCAAATTGAAAGATATCGTATTTGGGGTAGAATGCGTGATAGTGATAAAATGTTTAAAAGAGCTAAAGAGCTTGAGAAGAGATTAGAGAAAGTAAATCGTTTAGATAAACCAAAACACGATAATCCTAAGATGAAGATAGATAGCTACGATACTGGTAGAAGTGGCAAAAGAGTATTAGAGGCATTGGAGATTAATAAAAGTTTTGGAGATTTAGAAATATTAAGAGGTGCAAATATTGAATTAATATACCAAGATAGACTGGCGATTCTTGGTAAGAATGGTAGTGGGAAAACAACATTGATAAGAATGTTGTTAAAGGATAGCAGTTTAGAAGAGTCTATATACAACTGGGGAAGCAAATTAAATATTGGCTATTTGGCACAAGAAGTTAAGTTTAACGACGAATCATTAAGTGTGCTAGATTACTTTATGAATGAGCATGAAGTATCACAAAACAGAGCAAGAACAGAACTTGCAAAAGCTTTGTTTATAAGAGATGATGTTTTTAAGAGTATCAAAAACTTATCTGGTGGTGAAAAGAGCAAGTTAAAACTATGTTCTTTAACATTCAACAATGTTAATTTTATGATTTTAGATGAACCAACAAACCACCTTGATATTGATTCTAGAGAAATATTAGAGGATTTACTTTTAGAATTTGATGGTACTATTCTTTTTGTATCTCACGATAGATACTTTATTAAAAAAATTGCCAATCGAATTGGTGAAATAAATAACCTATCACTAAAGTATTATGAAGGTGATTATGATTATTATAAACACATAAAATTAAGAGATAAAGAGGATCCTGTTAAGAAAGAAAGAGTTAGAACCAAATATGTAAATGATTCTGAAACAAGTTTTGATTATAGCAAACGTATTGATGAGCTTGAATCACTGATAATAAATATTGAATCATTGATGGAAGAATTCGCATATGATGCAGGTAGATTAAATGAGCTATATATTGAGAGAGCTGAGTTAGAAATGGAATATGATGATCTTATAAGCAAAATGTAGAACTTACATTTTGCTTCTTTTATATTTCATAGTAATTTGATATAATTAATATAAGATACTAGGGAGGTTGATTACCATGAAAAAATTTCTTATCATGTTTATCTTTGTTCTCTTATTAACTGGGTGTAGAGATAATACAGATGAAAATATTGTTGATCCAAATGATGCCTTAATAATAGTTCAAAAGAACGATGTTTATGGTTTGATTAACACCAAAGGTAAAACTATGGTTCCTCTTCAGTATGATGATATTCAGTATTGTGGTAGTTATTTTATCGTAAGAGAAGATGAAACTTCTGGAATACTTAATACTTTTGGTAAGGTTGTTCTACCTCTTGGAGAATATCAAATTGTCGATTCAGAACTGTTTTGCCCTGAAGGAATAGTTCCTTTATTAGACGATATTCTTATACCATACAAATCAGAAACTGAATTATTTGGTTATTTAAACTTTGAAGGTGAAAAAGTTATTCCTGCTCAGTTTGATGAGGCTATTGGATTTTTCGATTCAGAATTGGCTCCTGTTAAGTTTGAAGGTTTTTGGGGATACATTAGCAAAGATGGAGAAGTTATTATAAATGAAATATATGATTCAGCATACTTGTTCAATTCAAATGGATTAGCATCTATTAGTCTTGATGGTAAATTTGGAATGATAAATACACTTGGTGAATTAGTTATTGAAAATAGATATACAGATATGGGTGGACAATTTACAAATGGTTTGATACCAGTTGAACTATATGGGAAATACGGTTTTATAAATGAACAAGGAGAAGTTATAGTCGAGATTGTTTATGATAGTATAAGAGAATTTAAAAATGGTTTTGCTGCTGTTGAATTCGAAGGTAAATTTGGATATGTTGATACTGCAGGGGAAATAGTAATAGATTTTAAATATAACCAAGCTTATGATTTTAATGAGGGATTTGCACCTGTAACAAAAGACGGTCTAACTGGTTTTATAAACACTGAAGGTGTAGTTGTTATTGGATATGAATATCTACATGTGTCTGCGTTTGTTAATGGTTATGCTGCTGTTACAACAGAAGAGGGTCTAGAGGGAGTTATTAATAAATCTGGAGCTTTCTTAATTCCTTTGTCCGATCAAGAGATTTCAGTTATTATCAATAATATGTTTTTAATTAAAGATGGTGACTACTATGGGTATGCAAACATAGATGGTATAATCACTGTTGGTTTTGAATTTGATGAAGCTTATCCTTTTGAGGATTATGGTCTAGCCAAAGTAGGACTTGAAGGTAAATATGGTTTAATTAATAAAAATGGAAGCTTCATAGCACGTATGGTGTATGACGATATACTTATAAGAAAATAAAAACAATTTCAAATTTGAAATTGTTTTTTTATAATCCAAGTAAATAAATACTTAATATATTAGCTATTACCCAACCAACTACAAACAATATTAAATTAATAGTGGTAGCTAATATCATGTTTTCAATCGATCTATAAATCTTTGTAAACAACATACCAAGTATCAGAGCAAATGCTAAACCGAGTAATCCATTAGTAAGAATAATAACTGCCGGAAGAGCTGTAATCACCTTTTGGATAGTTGTTAAGGGTATTAAATAGATGATTTCAATTCCATCTATAAATATCCTTGGATATTCAAAACCTAAGATAGATTTTTTATAGGTCATTGTTTTTTTTGTACCATCTGGAAAATCCAGTATTACTTCACCTTTTGTAATTTCAAACAATGGGTTTCCTTGGTATTCGAATTTGATCTTACCTGTTAAAAAGTTTTTATTTATATGGATTGCGATTGGCAATCCTTTAACAACAATATATCTTCCCATAATGCCTCCTATAATGAATTAATAGATATTGATAGTATACACTTTCTATTTTCCATAATCAATACCGTTATTATGATATAATGAATTAGAGTAGGAGGTGTTATTTATGAAAATACTATCTTTAAATCTGCATTGTTTTGCTGAAGATGACATATTAAGAAACCAAGATATCATATCAGATTTTATAATTGATAAGGATATTGATGTTGTCTTTTTACAAGAAGTTGCCCAAAGTGAAAGCTCAAAGGATTCAAAGTTAAATATAAAATCTGACAACTATGGGTATGTATTAATGAATAAGATTAGGGATAAAGGGATCGAATATGATTTTCATTATATGTATGGAAATCTAGCATTTGGGATTTACCAAGAAGGATTAGCAATTTTATCAAAGACTAAACTTTTTGATAAAGAGCACTTCTTCATATCAAAAAAAGTTGATTACAATGATTGGCATACAAGGGTAATTGTTTCATGTAAAACCTTGTTAGATAATAAGGAGATAACTTTGACGTCTGCACACTTAGGTTGGACCGAAGGAGAAGAAATATTTGAAGATCAAATTGATCGTTTGGTTTCAGGGATAAAGCATAGTGGAATTTCATTATTGGCTGGTGATTTCAATGTTGCTTCAAATTCAGAACAATATAAATATATATTAAGCAAGGGATACCAAGATGTATATCACAACAATGAAATGGAACATTTCTACACACCAACACATGTTGCTGATATGGATGTTCATGATGGTAAAAATAGAATTGATTATATATTTTCAAATACTAGTTTCAAATTGGTTGATCGAAAAATAGTGTTTACCGATACTTTGGTTAGTGATCATTATGGAGTTTATGTAGAAATTGAATTAGGAGGAGAATAATGATTTCAGTTAAAAAAATTGATTTAAGATATAGCGATACAGATCAAATGGGTGTAATTTATCATGCGAATTATCTTTCTTTCTTTGAACAAGGAAGAACAAAGTTTTATAAGGATGTAGGTTATAAATATCATGAAACAGAAGAATCAGGAGTTATTTTCCCTGTTAGGGAAGTCAATGTTAAATATGTTAGAGCAGCAAGGCTTGGTGAGGAAATACGTATAGAAACAAGAATACATGAAATTACGAAAATCAAAGTTGTTTATTATCATGAGATGTATAATGAAAAAGATGAATTAAAGTCTAAAGGCTATACAACAGTTGTAAGTGTCGATAAAGATACTTTTAAAACTGTACGTATGAATGAGAGATTACCAGATGTTTATAATGATTATATTAGAATAAAAGCAGAGTCCAAATAGGGCTCTTTTTTATACCACTTTAGTGCTGTAAAGCGCTAAACAAAGCCGTTTTTAACTATAAATGTCTTTGAAAGCCCTAACATTTGGTGTATAATTAGTTAAATTAAAAATTGGAGTGATAGTATGATTATATTAGATGGTAAAAGTTTAGACTTAGAAAAATTCATTCAGATAGCTAGGTTTAAGGAAGAAGTATCTATTAGTGAAGAAAGCAAGTTGCTTGTTATAAAGGCAAGAAAATTTGTTGATGAGGTAGTGGAAAGTGAAAAACCTGTATATGGAATTAATACTGGATTTGGTAAACTTTCAGATATGCCTATTAATAAGTGTGACGTAAGTGAACTTCAAAAGAATTTATTGATGAGTCATGCGTGTGGTGTTGGTTCGCCTTTAACTGATGAAGTTGTAAGAGGAATGATGGTTCTAAGAATTAATGCTCTTATAAAAGGTTATAGTGGAATTAGACTTGAAACTTTAGATAAACTTTTAGAACTTTTAAATAAAGATGTTTGCCCAGTTGTATTTGAAAAAGGTTCTCTTGGAGCTAGTGGTGATTTAGCACCTCTTTCTCATATGAGCCTTCCTTTAATTGGTCTTGGTGAAGTATATTATAAAGGTAAAAGAATGGATGCAATGGATGGTTTAATAAGCGCAGAAATTCTGCCTCTTACTAGACTTAAGGCAAAAGAAGGTTTAAGTTTAATCAATGGAACACAAGCAATGACAAGTATTGGTGCTATCACACTATACGATTCCTTTAAATTATCAAAATTATCAAACATTTCTCTAGGTTTAACAATGGAGGCAACAAGAAGTATTATTGATGCATTTGATGATCGTGTTCATCAAGTTAGAGGACATCATGGACAAATTACCGTTGCTAAAGATGTTATTAAATATTTAGAAGGTAGTGAAAACATTACAAGACAAGGTGAAGAAAGAGTCCAAGATGCATATTCAATTAGATGTGCACCTCAAGTACATGGAGCTTCTTTAGATGCCTTCAATTTTATAAAAGAAAAAGTTGAGATTGAAATGAACGCTGTAACTGATAATCCAATCATTTTTACTGAAGATGGAATGGCAATTAGCGCAGGGAATTTCCATGGACAACCTTTAGCTTTAGTATTCGATTATTTGGGTATAGCAATTAGTGAACTAGCAAATATATCTGAAAGAAGATTAGAAAGAATGGTTAATCCAGCTTTATCAAATGGACTACCTCCATTCCTTGTTTCTAAACCAGGTATCAGTAGTGGATTTATGATTGTACAATATAGTGCAGCATCTTTAGTGAGTGAGAACAAAGTTTTATCTCATCCAGCTAGTGTAGATAGTATCCCTTCTAGTGCCAACCAAGAAGACCATGTATCAATGGGAACTATCGGTGCACGTAAAGCAGGAGAAATTCTTAAAAATGCAAGGCAAGTTGTTGCTATGGAAATGTTCACTGCATGTCAAGCTATTGATCTAAGAGGAAACTTAAATCTTGGTGAAAAGACATTAAAAGCATATAATAAAATTAGGGAATATATCCCATTCATTCATAAGGATGAGATAATGTATCCACACATTCACACTTGCAATGATTTATTGGTTAGTGATGAATTATTAGAATATGTTTTTATGGGGGAATAAATATGGAAAAACAATTATCATTTACTCTTAAAGATATCTACGATGAATTACCTTCATATCCTGCTTTCAAAGACGGTATAAGGCGAGCTCCTAAAAGAGAGTTTACATTAACAAAAGAGGAAACAAAACTAGCTCTTAAAAATGCACTTAGATATGTACCAAAAGAATGGCACGAAATACTAGCTCCTGAATTCTTAGAAGAGCTATTATCTTTAGGTAGAATATATGGTTATCGTTTTAGACCTACATATGAGATAAAAGGAAATAATGTTGATTCATATAATGGTAACACTTTAGAAGGTAAAGCATTCCAAGTAATGATAGATAACAATCTAGATTTTAAAATTGCCTTATACCCATATGAGTTAGTTACTTACGGTGAAACTGGAAGAGTAATGCAAAACTGGATGCAGTATAATCTAGTTAAAAAATATTTGGAAGTTATGAATGATGAACAGACATTAGTAATGATGTCAGGGCATCCTCTTGGTTTGTTCAAATCAACAAAGACAAGTCCTAGAGTTATAGTTACTAATGGATTAATGATTGGACAATTCAATGATCTTAAAAATTGGAATAGAGCAGCAGCTTTAGGAGTAGCAAGTTATGGACAAATGACTGCTGGTGGATGGATGTATATCGGTCCCCAAGGAATTGTACATGGCACGTATTCGACACTACTAAATGCTGGGAGAAGTAAGTTAGGTATTCCGGAGAATGAAGACTTAAAAGGAAAGCTATTTTTAACATCAGGATTAGGCGGAATGAGTGGAGCACAAGGTAAAGCTGCAATCATCGCTGGAGCTGTTGGAATTATTGCTGAAGTTGATAAATCTAGAATTGATACAAGATATAATCAAGGATGGGTATCGGAAGTTACGATTACCCCAAAAGAGACTTTTGATAAAGCCAAAGAATATCAAGATAAAAAAGAACCAGTAGCCATAGCGTACTACGGTAATGTTGTTGATTTAATAGAGTATGCAGGAGAGAGAAAAATCCATGTTGAATTACTTAGTGATCAAACAAGTTGCCATGCAGTTTATGATGGTGGATACTGCCCTGTCGATATGACATTTACAAGAAGAACAAAACTACTAAAAGAAGATAAAGAACTTTTTATTAAACTTGTTAATAAGGGATTGAAAAGACATTACGATGCAATTAAAGTATTGGTTAATAATGGAACCTATTTCTTTGATTACGGAAACAGTTTTATGAAAGCTATTTACGATAGTGGTGTTGTTGAAATATGCAAAAATAAAAAGAATGACATAGATGGTTTTATTTGGCCAAGTTATGTTGAAGATATAATGGGACCAATCTTATTTGATTATGGATATGGTCCATTCAGATGGGTATGTTTATCTGGTAAGGACGATGACTTAAGAAAAACGGATCATGCTGCTATGAGCTGTATTGATAAAGATAGAAGGTTCCAAGATTTAGATAATTATAATTGGATTAAAGATGCAGAAAAAAACCAGCTTGTTGTTGGAACGAAAGCACGCATATTATATCAAGATGCATATGGTAGATTGAAGATAGCACTTAAGTTCAATGAGATGGTTAGAGATAAAATTGTCGGACCAATAATGCTTGGTAGAGATCATCATGATACAGGTGGAACTGATTCACCATTTAGAGAAACATCTAACATCAAAGATGGTTCAAATGTTATGGCAGAAATGTCAACTCATGTAGCACTTGGAAATAGTGCAAGAGGTATGAGTTTGGTTGCTCTTCATAATGGTGGTGGAGTAGGTATCTCTAAATCAATTAATGGTGGATATGGTATGGTACTTGATGGTTCGAAAAGAGTAGATGAAATTTTATCGAGTGCAATGCTTTTTGATGTTATGGGTGGAGTTTCAAGACGAGCTTGGGCAACAAATAAAAATGCTCTATCAACATCAAAAGAATTTAACGAAATGGATAATAATTCAAGCATAACAATTCCTTTCTTGGCAGATGAGGATTTACTAGAAAAATTAGTTAATGACAAATATAAAAAAGGTGGAAACTAAGATGGCAAGAATAGTTCAATGTGTTCCTAACTTTAGTGAAGGAAGAGACATACAAAAAATCGAAGCGATTGTTGAAGTGTTAAAAAACAAAGAAGGATTTAAACTTGTAAATTATGAAGCAGATAAAGATTACAATAGAACTGTGGTTACATTACTTGGGGATCCAAAATATATTGTAGATGCTGTCGTTGAATTCACAGGAAAAGTATTAGAATTAATCGACATGAATTTCCAAAGTGGAGAGCACCCTAGAATGGGAGCTGTCGATGTAATTCCATTTATTCCAATTGAAGATATCACTATGGAAGAATGTGTTGTGTACGCAAACGAAACTGCAAAGAAAATTAATGATAAATATGCGATACCAATTTTCATGTATGCTGAAGCAGCAAATGAAAAAACAAGAGTTAAACTTCCTAACATCCGTAAAGGTGAATTTGAAGGAATGAAAGAAAAAATTAAGGAACCAAAATGGAAACCAGATTATGGAAATGCTTTGATACATCCAACATTTGGAGTAATCGGAGTAGGTGCTAGAATTCCATTAATTGCATATAACATTGATCTTAAAACAGACAATACAAAAACAGCTAATGCTATCGCAAAAGCTATTAGATTTTCAAGTGGTGGATTTAGGCATGTACAGGCAGGTCCAGTATACTTAGAACAAAGAGGACATGTACAAGTAACAATGAATATTTTAGATTATAAAAAGAATCCTATTTATCGCATATTGGAAACTGTAAAAATGGAAGCTTTAAGATATGGTGTTGAAGTAACTGGTTGTGAATTAGTTGGACTAATGCCAAAGGGAGCTTTACTAAATTCGTTAAAATATTATTTAACAATCAATGACATAGAATATAACAAGGATATGTCATTTGAAACAATGACAGAGCTAGCAATTAAATATATTGGATTTAGAGATTTTAATCAATTAAAAATTATCGAAGCAAATATTTAAGGGGGTCTCCATATGAACACAAAAACGTTAATATTTAATATAGGTATTCTTTATACACCTGTAAAAGTTTCAAGAGGAAAAGATATGAATAGTGTATCGGAAATTCATAATGCTTTTATAGTGATTAAAGATGATATTATTGACTTTGTTGGTTCGGGAGATTACAGCACATTTTTAGAAAAAGATATGATTACATACGATGCTAAAAACAATATTGCAATCCCTGGATTAATTGATTCACACACACACTTAGTTCACTATGGTTCAAGAGAAAATGAGTTTAGTAAAAAGATTGAAGGAGTTCCATATCTTGACATTCTAAAATCTGGTGGTGGTATTTTAAATACTGTAAAAACGACCAGAGATGCAAGTATGGAAGAACTATATAATTATTCATACAAATCTCTTAGTAAGATGTTAAATTATGGAGTAACTACAATTGAATCAAAAAGTGGATATGGATTAAATTTAGAAACAGAAATTAAACAGCTTAACGTTAATAAACTACTTGATAAAAATAATCCAATTGATATACACAGTACTTATCTAGGAGCTCATGCTATTCCTACTGAATTTAAAAATAAAAAAGCAGAATATATAAATACTCTGTTACAAGATTTGGAAGTTATTAAAGATCAAGATTTAGCTGAATTTGTAGATATCTTTTGTGAAGACTCAGTGTTCAACAAAGAGGATTCTCATAGGATACTTAGCAGAGCAAAAGAACTTGGCTTTAAACTTAAAATACATGCAGATGAAATTGTTTCACTTGGTGGGGCAAACCTTGCTGTTTCATTAAATGCAAGTAGTGCTGATCACTTGATGGCAATTAGTGATCATGACATAGAATTGATATCTAAATCAAATGTAGTTGCTAACCTTTTACCGAGTACTTCATTCTATTTAAATAAGGATTATGCACCTGCTAGAAAGTTAATCGAAAGTGGAGCAATTGTATCTATTAGTTCAGATTATAACCCTGGTTCTAGTCCAAGTGAAAACTTTCAATTTTCTATGCAACTTGCCGCAAATAAATTACGTATGACACCAAATGAAGTATTAACCGCATCAACTATAAATCCTGCATACAGTTTAGGTATAAGTGATAAGGTTGGTACACTTGAAGTTGGTAAAAAAGCAGACATTGTAATTATGGAAGCATTTAACTTTGAATATGTTCTTTATCACTTCGCAACTAACCATACTAGAGCAGTATTCAAAAATGGAAAACAGGTAGTATAATATAAAAGATATTCTAAGGAGACAATATGAAATTAATCGATTTAACAGTAAAAGATTTTATTGAAGAAGTATCATCAAATAGTCCTGCTCCTGGAGGAGGTAGTGTTGCTGCACTTGCTTCAAGTTTAGGAATAGCTTTATCTAACATGGTTGGAAAATTAAGTATTACTAAAAAGAAATTTAAGGCTCTTGATATCGAAGTACAAAATCAATTCATTAGTACAATCAATGAACTTGAATTATCGAGAAAAGAACTTACTAATTTTATTGATAAAGACACTGAAGCATTTAATCTTATTATGGATGCTTTTAAGTATCCAAAAGAAACAATTGAAGAAAAAGAATTTCGTTCAATGAAGATTCAAGAAGCAACATTAATTGCTACTTTGGTTCCACTTGAAGTTACTGAATTTTGTCTTGAGTCATTAAAAAAAATTGAAACAATATTACCATATGCAAATAGAAATACTACATCAGATTTAGGAGTAAGCATCTTAATGATTCACGCAGGTTTTGAAGGAGCGATAATGAATGTTCTAATTAATATTGGTGGATTAAAAGATGAAATAAAAAGAAACGAAATAAATGAAAAATGTAAGCAGTCTTTAACAGAGTGTAGAATTTTAAAAGATAATTTATTAGAAAAAATATATATTAAATTATAACCCTTTAAAGGGGTTATTTTTTTGCATAAAAAAAGGCTAATATCTATTAACCTTTTTAAGTTCATTTGCAATTACATCTTCTACAAGTGGTTGACATAAACCGCATCCGCTTCCAGCATCAGTTGCTTGCTTTACGGAAACAAATCTTCGTCTTCCAGATTGGACTGTTTTCCTAATTCGTCTTTCAGTTACTTGTTTACAATAACAAAGAACACCATCTTTATCAGCCAGTTCTTTTTTTAATTCAATATATAATTCACGTTTGCCCATTTATTATCACCACTATTCTCTTTATTTATTGTATAATAAAATTATATTAAGATAAAGCAATATTATTATAAAGGATGATTCCATGAAAAAAAATGCATTTGTAACATTCATAATTAGAAACGATTCTTACTTACCAGGTGCATTAGTTTTTGCTTATGCATTAAAACTACAAAAGACACAGAACGACCTTATATGTATAGTCTCTGACAACATTAGTGAATACGCAATAAACACATTAAAACTTATCTATGATGATGTCTTAGTAATTGATGAAGTTTATGTTCCTCATGAAAGAAGACACGAAAGACAAGATAGACCATTTTTGTTTTCAAGATTTAATGCTTTTAGGTTAGGCCCTGATGGAGATCTGGGCAAAAAATATGAAAAAATCATAATCGCTGATTGTGATTTATTGCCTCTTTATGAATACGATACACTTTTTGATTTACATGCTCCTGCAGGGATTATTAATGAGAAGAAAGAGTATTGTATGGAGTACGATGAAATGGGAAAATACATTGTCCCAGAAAGTGTGTTTTTAAACTCAGAATGGATATGGCACAAGGTTTATGCCGATGTTCCACATGGAACAATGATACCAAAAGAAATAACTGATAGAATAAAAACGGACAAAGAAAATATGGGAGTAAACGCATCAATTTATTTATTTAATCCATCAATGAAATTGTATAATTCTGTAATGGATGATTTGGAAAATCAAGAAGTTATAAATGAAATCTCACTTTATAACTGGCCTGAGATGCAGTACATTACTGATAAACTTAGTGGGCAGTGGACTAATGTTGATTTGAGATTTTCTAGCTTTAATGGTTATCCTGATATTGCACATATTAAAGGAATTCATTTTGCAGGATTAAAACCTTGGAGTATGAAAAATAAAAGTGTAAAATCGTTTGGTAAATTTGATGATTATAAACTGTGGTATTATACATTTATTAAAATGTGTAATGAGGTTGATCATGTTATTGATAATCGAAAAATAAAAAAATTATACAATCAAATATCATTAATGCTTCAGGATGAAAAGTATCTTTTCTATAAAAAATACATTCCTCATTTAAGTCACTTTTTCGAATAATCCTAAGCCTATATAATAGGCTTTTTTTATTTGACTTAGTAATTACCTTGACAGATAGAGTAATCAGTGATAAATTATTATGTGTGATAGAGTAATTCTTTAAGGAGGGATACAACATGAAGAAAACGACATTAGGAGAATTAGTTGCAAATGCAGTTTCACATGGAATTGGAATAATATTTGCAATAACAGCACTGGTATTAATGTTACTAAAAGCACAAGGTACAGCAGAGGTTTTATCAAGTTTGGCGTTTGGAGTTTCAATGATTATCTTATATACTTCAAGCACTCTTTTTCATTCTTTCCCAGAGAAAATGAAAAGAGTATATACAGTATTTCAAAGATTAGATCATTCAAGTATATTTTTATTAATCACCGGAACTTATACTCCGTTTCTAGTTTTACTATTAGGAACTACAGAAGCATATATATTATTAATCACATTGTGGTTGATTACTATCTTAGGAATTGTAATGAAATCAATTTGGATTCATAAATTCCAAATGATACATCTTGTTATTTATCTTGTAATGGGATGGAGTATAGTTATAATTTTTAAAGGAGTATATGCAGGACTTGGTGATAATTTTATATTCATCTTATTGGGTGGAATTAGTTACACTGTTGGAGTTGGATTTTATGTATCGAAATTTAAGTATCAACATTTTGTTTGGCACTTATTTGTACTTGGAGGAAGTGTGTTTCACTTCATAGCAGTATACGTCAGTTTATTAGGTTAAGGAGAATGAAAATGAAAAAATATGGAATAGTAGTAGATAGTACTTTTTATTTTACAGGTGAAGAATTAGAACGAATGAATATTAAAAGCGTTAGTTTAAATATTATCGATGGAGAGAAATCTTTTAAAGAATCAGAAGTTGAAAACAAGTACGTCAGAGATTTATTAAATAATGGTCATAAACTAACAACCAGCCAACCTTCACCAGGTGAGTTTTTAAAAGTGTATGAGGACTTCTTAAATGATGGTTGTGATAAAGTATTTGTCTTAACATTAAGTAAACCATTAAGTGGAACTTATCAAAGTGCAAAATTAGCTCATAATATGATGCAAGATCAATCAAAAGTTCACTTATTTGAATCAACGATGGCTTCGTTTGGTAATGAGAATTTAACACTAAGATTATTCGAGTTAATTGAAGAAGGATTGGAATTTGAAGCAATCGTTTCTCAAATGGAAAAATTTGTAAAATCTGCAGGGTTAGTAATCTCAGTTGAGAACTTAATTAGTTTATTTAAATCGGGAAGATTATCAAGAACAAAAGCAGCTATTGGAACAGTGCTAAGAGTTAAACCAATTATAAGAATGGAAGAGGGTAAATTAAACCTGTACAAATCTTTTAGATCTCATAAAAAAGTGATGGTTGAAATGATTGATGAGATGAAAAAAAATGTTGATGGATGGAAAAAAATATATGTTAGAATTCAAAGTAAGAACAACTTAGAACAAGCAAAGGTTCTTGAGCAATTAGTTAAGGATCAGTTTGAAAATGCTGTTGTAACAGTAAATGAATATTTAGGACCAGTATTCAGTATCCATATCGGAACAAAAGGATACGGATTATCATGGTGTGGGGAGTAGATAATAATGAGTAAATTTGGATTAGTATTTGATAGCACAGTTTATCTTGAGAAAGAAATGCTTGCAAAAAATGAAGTTAGAATTGCATCACTTAATGTTGTAGAAGGAACAGAGTCTTATCGTGAAGTTGAAGTTGATGTTCCGTTCGTTTTAGCGAAACAAGACAAAGGTGCTGGTTTAATGACAAGCCAACCATCTCCAGGTGAATTTTTAGAAGCCTTCGAGGAATTGATTAAAGAAGGAAAAGAAAAAATATTTGTAATTACATTATCAAAAAATATTAGTGGAACTTTTCAAAGTGCTACACTAGCTAAAAACATGTTAGAAAATCCTGATATTGTTTACGTTTTTGATACAATGTTATGTGCTTATGGAACAGAGATGATTGCCTTAGAATTAATCGAGATGATTAATAAAGGTTCTAATGAAAAATCAATCATAACTAGAATAGATAATATAATTAAAAACTCAACACAAATGTTCACTGTTGAGAATCTATTTAGTTTAGCAAGAGGTGGAAGATTATCTTCGACTCAAGCAATGATTGGAACAGTATTAAGAGTTAAGCCAATTATTAAAGTTATTGATGGTAAACTAGTTCTTGATAAAAAAGAAAGAAGTTATAAAAAAGTACATAAATATATGATTGATACAATTAAAGAAACATTAAAAGGAAAAGATACAGTAACGTTTTATGTTACTGAAACACATAGTCCTGTTAGTGGAGAAATGCTTAGGGATGAATTACTTGAAATATTCCCAAATGCAAAACTTACATTTACAAGATACCTTGGACCAGTATTTAGTATTCATGTTGGTAAAAAAGGATATGGACTTTCTTGGTTTGTTGAATAAAAAAAAGCGCAATTGCGCTTTTTTATTTTATAATTTTTAGTCCATACAATACTTTACCAATAACAGGTGTCTTAACCTTGATAACATGATAAGGACACATCTCTTGGCAACAATAGCATCTAATACATTTTTTATAATCATAAACTGGTGGTTTTGTTTTATCTCCATCAACCCAATTTACAGCTTTATCCTCTAATGGACACACTTCAACACAAACACCGCACTTTTTACATATGTCTTCAAGGATGTAAGGTCTTCTTATAACATATCTTCTTAAGAACGATAAACTACTTGAATCTTCTTTTTTAAGCGTGTTTCGATCAATGTTAAATTTCTTGTTTATTAATGGTTCAATTTTATCACCAATTATTTCGATATCATCATACTTACCTAGGCCATATTTTTGCCCGTAAGTAATTGTTGGTATTATCATTGGATTTACGTCAACTAGCTTACAAAAGACTGTGTCAAGAGCGACAGGGTCTGTCGATACAAGTATGACGTTCATCTTTACTGGGTCACCATTCCTGGGACCATTACCTTCCATTGCCATAATCCCATCCATAATATGTAAATCTACTTTTAAATAATTATCTAAGTCTACAATCATTTCTGCGAAGTTGTATGCATTTGTAAATCTTGAGTGCATTAGACCTTTGTTAAACCCAACTACACATCCAAAAGGATTTTTAATGGCTCCAGTTATTCTTTGTAGAGCATGAGCTTTCATCTTTGGTAAATTAACTATAGCATCAGCTTCTAATACAGCATTTGCAATTTCAAATTGTTTACAAAGAACACTATCAGGAGTACTAACAGTCTTACCATTTACAAAATCAGCTTGAGGAATATTATATTTATCAGCTGCTGCTTTTATCCCCGTTTTTGATGCTGCTTTTGCCGGATTTCCAAATCCAGGACTATCTCCAAAAGTTAAAGAATAATTATATTCACTAAACAACCTAGCAACTGCCTCAAAGACTGCAGGGTTTGTAGTTACGGCATTTTCTTTGTCTGTTCCTACAAGCATATTTGGTTTTAATAGAACCTTTTTATCTTTAGGTATAATACTTTCCAATCCACCCAGTTCATTAATTGCCCATTTGATTTTTTCATAGATTATTTCAACATCATATTCTTCACATTTCATCAGTACTACTTTGCTCATCTAATCACCATCCTAATCATTATTATATCAAAATATAAATAATATAGAAATAATAATATTATATGATAAAATAAATTTAGGTGATTTTATGATAAATAAAGAAATAGAGAAACAACTAAAAGAAAATAAGAGAGTTATAATAGCAATTGATGGACCAAGCGGTTCTGGTAAATCAACTTTAGGAAAACAATTGAGTGAACAATATAATTGTCCTTTAATTCGCATTGATGATTATTTTTTACCATCTACTATGAAGACCAAAGAAAGACTGAATATTCCAGGTGGTAATTTTGATATAGAGCGACTAATTCAAGAAGTATTTAATAATATGAATTCTGATGTGATAGTGTCTAGGAAATTTGATTGTAAAATTCAAAAATTGCTAGAACCAACAAAGATGAAGATGAATAACATTATGATTGTTGAAGGGGTATACTCTATGCACCCAAAATTAGAACAATTCTATACAATAAAGTTATTTATAAACGTTTCTAAAGAAGAACAAATAACTAGAATTAGAAATAGAAATGGTGAAGAAATGCTTGATAAGTGGATTAACGAATGGATACCACTTGAAAATAAATATTTTAAGCATTTTTCAATTGAAAAAAAGGCGGATTTTAACTTAACATTGTGATATAATAACTTTGCAAGAAAAGTATGAGGTGATTGAATGTTGTACTTTGATTTTATTAATCCTTATTTTGTTTATGCTATATTTGTTCTTTTTACAGCATTTTCAATTTATGCAATATTTACATACAAAGAATGGTTTAGAAAAAATCGAAACCTTCTTTTTATATCAGTTGCTATACTATTAACTTGGACACAATTTGCTAGATACATAGTTGTATACTTGAATGGAGATTTCGTTATTACTGAGAGCTTACCATTCTTTATGTGTAGAATTAGTGTTGTAGTGTATGTGTACTATGCATATACAAGAGATAAAAGAGTTCACTCGTTTTTGTTTTACTGGGGAGCTTTAGGAATCGCAGGAGTATTATATCCAAATGGTCCAATAAGTAATATTGAAAATCTTACTGAAACTTTTTTTATAGACCATTATTTACTAACTATCATCCCGTTTTATCTCGTAGCACATGAAGGATATAAACCAGTTAAGAAAGATATGTATGGAATACTATTGTTAATGACTTTTATACTTTCAATATTTGTACCTATTAACTATTTATTAGGTTCTGATTATTTTTATCTATCAGATCAGAGTATTTTTGGAGTGTTAGTTCCAAATGCACCAGTTTGGTTATTTATCCTGGTTCACGTAGGAGCTTCATATATATTCTTTAATTTTTATAACATGTGGTTTAGTCAAAAGAAAATAGAAAGTAATGAGCAGGTGGTAGCATGAGAATAGGAATTTTTACTGACGCGTATTACCCTATAATTAGTGGGGTATCGATGTCTATTGATATATTAACAACAGAATTAAGAAAACTTAATCACGAAGTAGTGATTATTACTTTTGAGGGTAAGAATGCAGTTCCAGATGATTTTATAGTTAGGTTTAAGGGTAAGGCATTACCTATGAATGGATTAAAGGATTATAAAATTGCAAAAGTAAGAAAGAAAAACATTAAGGATTTAGAAAATTTAAACCTTGATATAGTACATGTTCATACTGAATTTACAATGGGTAGAATTGGTAGAAAATATGCAAGAAAATATAACGTTCCTCTAGTATATACATACCATACAATGTATGAAGAGTATGTACACTTTGTATCACCTTTATTCAAAGGGGTATCAAAAAGAATTATAAGGAAATATTGTAACAGCTTTATAAAGTCAGTTGATCAAGCAATTTTTCCAACTATTAAAGTTAAAAACAAATTTGATAGCTTTGGTTATAACGGGACACCAAAGATAATTCCAACGGGAATTTATCTAGAAAGATTTAGAAAGATTAATTTCCTAAAAAAAGATGTTAGTGAACTTAGAGATAGTCTTGGTATCAAACCTGATGAAACTGTATTGGTTTTCTTAGGAAGAATTTCAAGAGAGAAAAGTCTCGATGTTTTAATAACAAAATTTAGTGAATTATCTAAAGTAAACAATAAAGTCAAATTACTACTAGTTGGTGGTGGACCAGACATGGAAAACTTCAAGATACTTATACAAAATCTAAATATTGAAGATAAAGTTATCTTTACTGGAATGGTATCACCTAAGGTAGTAGCACTTTACTATCAAGCAGGAGATATATTTGTAAATTTTAGTACAACAGAAACGCAAGGTTTAACATATATCGAGGCATTAGCATCTGGAGTACCTTTATTGGTTAAGTATGATGACAATTTAGAAGACGTAATTATTAACGGACAAAACGGTTATAGTTTTACTGATGACAATGAATTCATTCCACTATTTAACAAAATGACATCAAACAGACTTGTCTTTGATGAATTAACAAATAATACTACTAAAACAATTAAAAAGTTCTCTGCAGAGAACTTTGCAAAGAACATATTAGAAACATATAAATCATTACTAAAATAAAAACAACCCTAAATAGTTAGGGTTGTTTTTTTAATCTTCTTTTGGTTTTAAATAATCTAAGTTTAAGTAAGTAACATTGTATTGATAATCTTTAACCATTAAAGCATTTTGTAAAAGTAAATATGCCTCCATATAGTCTTCTACATAGTCTTCCTTACTAACAAATCCATCTGGCAATAGCAATTCATCATTATTATAAAACTCAACTATACTATAACCACCAGGTAAAAGGAAGTCTTCTGAGTATGTATACTCTTCACTTAGAGAGTCATAACTAACAAATCTACTAATAAAACTCATATCTGAAAATCTTACATAATTGTTTTCACTAGCAAGTGCATCATTTCCAAATACTGTACGATAATCTAAATCTAAATCGAATAAATTGGCAACTGTTGGTAATATATCTATTGAAGATATGTAGTTTGGTATTCTTCCTGATAATGATGAAGAACCTCCACAGCTTGCTTCTTCAATTGTTTCTCCTGTACCAGTACAAATCATCATTGGAACATTGTGAATTTCCATTTCTAAATTTGTTAAATCTGGACTTTTAACTGTATCGTATTCCCAAATAATGCTTTCATCTATACCATAAGCATAATGATCACCAAATATTAAAATTACTGTTTCATCCCATTTTCCTGATTCAACTAGTTGCTCTTTTAAATATTTAAGTCCTAAATCTAAGTCCATATTAGCTGCTAAATAATAGAAAACTGAATCATCTGGTCTTTCGATTTCTGGATTATCTGTATAATATTGTTCTAATTCTTCTTCATGAGTTGCAGCTATTTCATGATTTTTAGAATAATTAAAGTGTCCACTTACAGTAATGTAGTTGACAAAGAAATTATCTGAATCAAGAAAACTAATGTATTCAACAATTCCGTTTTCATTTGTAATAGGAGCATTCATCGACATCTCAAACATCTCTAAATCAGACTGCCATAGGTGATTATTGATAATTCCTTCTGGTTCAGGAAGCATACCTAAATCAGTTGCACCCCAATAATAATCATATCCAAGTGTAGTTTTATGAAATTCAGTTCTTGGGTAGAAGTAATCTGTGTAATTATGAAAACTAAAAGTATCATAACCTTTTGCTTCAAATAGTTTTGGGAATGTATTGGTAAAATTATTATCTAAATACTCAGACATTGATAATGTTACATTTTTATCTGGGTACATTGATGTTTGTGTTAAAAATTCTGTATCTGCAGTAGAACGATAATACAATGGAGAATAGTAATTATCAAAGTATGCTGATGTTTCTTTAAATTCATATAATGTAGGAGTAATATCTTCATTAATTGCATAAGTATCTAAACTTTCTGCCATTATTAATATGAAGTTTTTCTTGTTATAAAATTTTTCAGAAAATATATCTGAATATGGATAATAATCGTCGTGCTCATTATTTGCATATTTATCATCCAAATATTCTTCTAAAAGTGTATTGTGATCTTCGTCAGTTAAAGGGTCTAATCTAAATAGACTAAAGAAATCTCTTTGAGTGTAGGTTAATAAACCAAATCTTTTTAAAGCTTTTTGAGGATTATACATAAAAGTATAAAGATCCATATCACTATAAAGGATATCTGACTCAACACCATCAACTCTTTCATCAATAGTTTGAAGTGATATAAAGTATGTAATTATAATAAGTAAAACAAATATTAATGGTTGTTTAGTTGTTGAATATTCTATATCAAACGATAAAAATCCAGTTTTCCTAAATATTAACAACAATACCAATGGTAAAAAATATGCTAACATCGTAAATGACATAGCTCCAAAGTACTTATTAATAAAGGATAGACCTTTGGTTATATCTCCCGCAAAAGCAAATGAGTAGAATTGATGTAATATTGAACTGTAAATTTCTTGATTAATAAATGAGAAAGTTATTATTACAGTAAGTACCGTAACCATTATAAAAGCAGCTTTCTTTTTGAAAAACAAAATAAAGAACATCAACATAAAAGAATAACTAAGTGCAAATAGGGTCATCTTTAAAAAGTATATGTCAAATTGAAGCCTATCAAATAGCCTAACTTTAAAAAGTAACTCCAAATAAATAACAGATAAAAAGATAAATGTAAATAATTTAATTGTATATTTTATTTTCGTGTTCATTTAGTACCACAACCTTCAACAAGCATTATACTAAAAAACTTAAAAAAATCCAAGTCACTTATATTATTAAAAATTTTTTATAAAGAAGCTAAGATTGATTTTTAAATATTAAAATTGATATAATATATATATATGCTCCATTAAAAATTCTTTAGTAAATATTCCTTGACAATTCTAGTGGGATTTAATAGAATATGTATAGTCTCTTTTTGAGATGGCGATTGTGGTGAAGTGGTTAACACACCGGCTTGTGGCGCCGGCACTCGTGGGTTCGATTCCCATCAGTCGCCCCATATAATGGGCTATGGCCAAGTGGTTAAGGCATCGGACTTTGACTCCGTGACCGAAGGTTCGACTCCTTCTAGCCCAGCCATTATATGTGCGGGTGTGGCGGAACTGGCAGACGCGCTAGACTTAGGATCTAGTTCTTCGGAGTGCAGGTTCAATTCCTGTCACCCGCACCAGTTTTATAAATTGAAGCAGCCTTTGGCTGCTTTTTTTATTGGAATTTTAAAAACCATTTCATAAATAAAGCGTTTTTATGATATTATTAGTATGATATCTAATCTACTTAATTTATGGAGGACAATATGTTTAAATCTATTGAAGAACAAAAGAGTAATTTGTATTATGATGAATCAACTGGTTTGAGAAACTTACTTGGTTTACGTGAAGATTATGCTGGTAAAGATTTGAAAGATACCCATTTTATATATGTTGATATTGATGACACTGTATCCATGGGTGCTATTTTTGGTATGATTGCACTAGAAGGCATATATAAAAGCATTGCAACTACCTTAGACGAATATTGTGGTCATAGTGATGTGTATAGAATCGCTAATGAGCATTTTGTAATAGCAACTAACAGTCACATAATTTGTGAACCTTCAGAGTTAATAAAAATATTAAAACAACCAGTAAAGAGAAATGGTAGTACTTATATTGTTAAAGCTACTGTTGCTGTTTTGGATTCTGATGATTTTCCTGAAACTGCTTTTGAAGATTTAGGAAGATTGATGAGATTTGCTATTGACGTTACTAAAAAGAAGGGTTTAAAGAAACTCGTTTTTATAGATAAAAAAATGAAAGACTTATATGAAGAGACTAGAGAAATTGAACAACATATTTTTAAGGCTGTTAGAAACAAAGAGTTTCTTCCCAAATTTCAACCATTTGTAGATGTGTTTACTAATAAAATAATTGGTTTTGAAACTGTATCAAGGTGGAACCTGAATGGAAAAATACTTAAACCTGATAAGTTCCTAGAAATAGCTGAGTGGACAGGGTTAATATATGCAATTGAAATAAATATGTTTAAAGAGACATTAAGATTTTTAAGAGAGCTAAAGGATGATAAAACTATTAAGTTATCCTCAAGGTTCAAAGCATCAATTAACTTTAGTGCTTATACTTTAACACATTTAAAAGTTAATAAATTAAGAGAAATTCTTAGAGAATACAAGCTAAAAACTAGCGATATAATCATTGAAATAAAAGAGTACTATATCACAGACCCTGATGCATACAAAATGGTTGAACAATTACACTATGCAGGCTTTTTGATTGCGCTTGATGAATACACTAATACAAGTTCATCACTGACATATCTTGCTGATTTAAAAGTTGATATTTTAAAATTATCTGAATGTTTATTAGATAAAATAGATTCAAATCAAGAGTACACAAAAATGTTTAATGTATATAAATTTATGTGCGATATAGGAAAGAAATTTGATTTAACTATCGTATCTTCAGGGATATCAAATTCTGATCATGTGAAACTCGTAAAATCTCTATCTATTAATATAGGTAGTGGAAAACTCTTCTCAAGAGCTGTATTTAAAGAAGATTTTATTGGGCTATTTCAAACAATTAGGCCAAAGAGAGGTTAAATGATATGCACACACTACTAGCAGAAGCTACTAGCTTCCCAGAATATATTATGACAGTAATTGAACATCTTCATGAAAACAATACTTTTAATGTAGGGTTAATGATAATATTTGGCCTTATTGGTGGAAAACTGATTGAAAAACTTAAGTTCCCAAAAGTAACAGGATATATTTTAATGGGGATTATTATAGGACCAAGTGTTTTAGGATTATTATCAGATGAAACGCTTCATAATTTTATGATTATACGACGAGTTGCAATAGGCTTTATTGGATATACTATCGGTCTTGAACTAAGATTTTCAAAACTTAAAAAGACTGGAAAACAAGTAACCATAATAACTTTGGTTCAAGCATTTACAACTGCTGTTTTGGTTTGTTTGGCTATTGTATCATATTTATCAGTAACAGATGGTGAATATATTTGGACATACGGATTAATTTTAGGAGCAATAGCAACAGCAACTGCCCCTGGACCAATCGTAGCAGTAGTAAAGAGCTATAGAACAAAAGGGCCAGTAACAGATGTATTATTGCCACTTGTAGCATTAGATGATGCAATTGGAATCATGTTATTTGCAGCGATGTTATCACTAGGGACAGCACTACTTGGAACCCAAGGGGCTATAACAGTTGGAGATATGATACTAGAACCGGTTAAAGAAATCGGGTTATCAATTGGAATAGGTGCAATCCTTGGATTCGCTCTAAGTTATGTTGTTAAGAAGTTTAATCGTGATAGTGATAAAATGCTACTAATGATGGTTTTGGGTATTGTATTTTTAGGTATTGGTATTGGCCAAGCAGTTCATGCTTCACAAATATTACTACCTATGACAATCGGTGTCATTCTTACAAATACAGTTGAAGAGTCATACGAACATAGATTAACAAAATCTACAGATTTATTCTCAGCACCTATTCTCCTTGCATTTTTCACATTAGCGGGAGCTGAGCTTATTCTAAACAAGTTATTGGTTGTTGGGATAATAGGAATTATTTATATAGTAGTTAGAGTAGTAGGTAAAGTTGGAGGAGCATATTTTAGTGCTAAAGCAGTTAAAGCACCTCCTACAGTAGTCAAATACTTAGGATTAACACTAATTCCCCAAGCAGGAGTTGCAATTGATATGGCAATTACTGCAGAGACTAGATTTGGTGAAATTCCTGGATTTGAATTTATTGGTACAGATATAATGACTATCGTACTTGCAGCAACTGTGATTTATGAAGTATTTGGACTTATAGTTGTTAAAACAGCGCTTAGTAGAGCTGGAGAAATTGATGCAGCGAAAGTTGGATGGAAGTAATAATAAAATAAAAAAGGTATTCAAAAACCTTTTTTATTTTTTTTATTGAATTTAAATATTAAAGGAGTATAATAAAAATTGCAAGTTTTGAAATAGAGACATATATAAATATGAAAGAAGATGACAGAAATGGATATTAATTTGTTAAGTACAGCTGCTAGTGGATCGCTTTACCAAGCACTATTAGTTTTGGGATTTATTTTATTCCTGGGATTATATGCTGGAAGATGGTTTGAAAAAATCAAATTACCTCATATTACCGGATACATTGTTATGGGTGTAGTTATAGGAGTTTTATTAGAAGTTCTCCATATTGGTCACTTAATCGAAAATCTTGAAGTTGTATCAAGCGTTGCACTTGGATTTATTGCATACGGTATCGGTACAGAACTTAGATTTAAAAAACTTAAAAAAAGTGGTAAAGAAGTTGTTGTTATAACATTAATTCAAGCCGTTACAGCTGCTGTGTTTACATCAGTTGGAGTTCTACTAATTGGTTGGTCTTTACCAGTAGCATTAGTACTTGGGGCGGTTGCGACAGCAACAGCGCCAGCACCAATAATGTTACTTACTAGAAAATATAGAGCAAAAGGTCCTCTAACAGATACATTATTACCTCTTGTAGGTATGGATGATGCTGTTGGGATAGTGTTATTTGGTGTAATGTTATCTATTGCAAATTCACTTAACAAAGGGACTGAGTTGTCAGTCAAAGAGATGTTTGCTGGACCTTCACTTGAGTTATTATTCTCATTAATAGTTGGTACAGTAGTTGGGTTGACTTTTGCATTAATTATGAGAAAAACTAGATCAAGGGATTCTCAAAAAGAAGAAGTTTTCTTAGCTGTTGGAGTGTTTGCTGTATTTTTAACTGTTGCATTGGCAAAAATGGGATTACATATAGGAGATTTTCAAATTCACTTATCTCCGATTTTAACTCCAATGATAATGGGTGTTGCATTATCAAATAATGTATCTAAAGTTAAGGCTCACGATATATCTGAAGTTATCGAGGTATTTACAGGACCGATTATGATTGCATTCTTCACAATTGCGGGAGCGGAATTAGTAGTTGCATTCGCAACTAACACTGGAATAGATTATGGTAGAATTGCAGTTATTACAACTGTTTATATAATGTTTAGAATATTTGGTAAGTTATTAGGTTCTTATATCGGAGCGAAAATAATGAAATCAAATATCAATGTTAAAAAATACTTGGGTATTTGTCTATTACCACAAGCTGGAGTTGCACTTGGTATGGCATACCAAGCTAAAACTGATTTTGGTGAAGATGGAATGACTATTCTAATTGTAGTATTAATTGCTACACTAGTTTACGAATTATTTGGACCAATCGGTGTTAAATACAGTTTAGAAAAAGCTGGAGAGATTAAAGTATAAATAAAAAGCCTAGAAATTCTAGGCTTTTTTTAATTCTTCTAATAGGTTTTCTGCATGTCCTTTTGCTTTTACATTACGGTATTCTTTTACAATGTTACCTAACTCATCAAGAACAAATGTGCTTCTAACAATTCCCATATAAGTTTTACCGTACATACTCTTCTCTTTTAACACATCAAAAGCAGTAACTAACTTCTCTTCATTATCACTAAGAAGCAGCAGGTCTAACTCTTGTTTTTGAATAAAGTTTTTGTGTGACTTTACACTATCTCTGCTACAACCAATTATAGTATAACCGATTTCTTCGTATTCCTTTTTAAGACTAGTAAATGATTTTGATTCTAGAGTACAACCTGAAGTATTATCTTTTGGATAAAAATATAATACAACTTTGTTTCCCTTAAAATCTCGTAAGCTATATAACTTCTCATCATTAGCTTCTAGTTTAATGTCTAAATAATTCATAAATTATGTTTCCTTTCTTTTCTTGTTTTTGGAACGGGATCATAACCACCTTTTGAAAAGGGATTACACCTTAATATGCGCCAAACACTGAGGATTGTTGCATATATGAAATTATGTTTTTCAAAGGCATTTCGTGAATAAGTACTACATGATGGATGGTATCTACATGTAGGGTTTGTGGAACTTGTTTTAGCTTTGTATAAGTCAATTAGCTTAATAATAAATTTATTCATGATTAACACCTCTTCATTAAGATTTTAACAAATGGAAATTCATTTAACAAGAGAAGTGATTTTATTAGACAAATAAGGTCATTAGGATTATAATACCTTTTGTGGTGATAGTATGATAAATAAATTAAATATCGAAAAAATATTCGATTATCTCGATAACACTTCAGTTGTGTTTTATGAGAAGAAAAAAATGCCTTATTTAGAGGGTTTAAACGAATCAATAAATTTTTTGCTTGACGATGAATTTGAAGAAGAATATGAAGATGATTTAGTACTTGAAATTGTAAACCATAAGGATGAAATTAGAGCCTTACCTTTTCAACCTGAGGAAGTTAGAAAGTCAGTTCAACTTTGCTTGCTTAGAGGCTATAAGCATGCTAACTTAACTAACTCTTTAATAACTCCAGATACAATTGGAATATTTATTTCATACCTTGTTAAGAAATTATATAAAAATAAGGAAATAACATCAATTCTTGATCCTTTAGTGGGAACAGGAAATTTACTATATACAGTAATTAATAATCTTGAAGTCGAAGTGAAAGCATTCGGAGTTGAAAATGATCATTTGAAATGCAAATTATCTAGAAACCTTGGGGATATGATGGATATTGAAAATGAAATCTTTTTTCAAGATACACTGACATATTATGATTACGGGTTTAATTTAATACTAACTGATATCGATAAAGAGTATAATGAAGATGGGTACTTTCCTTATAAGGTTATAAATCATCACTTTGATGCTTTGGCAGATGGTGGATATTTTATCTCGATTATTGATAATGATTTCTTTGAACAAGATAAGAACCAAGTGTTTAAAGAAGAGATAATTAAAAGAGGCCAAATATTTGGTCTTATAAAATTGAGTGATACTTTATTTAAAGGCACTCCAAAAAGTATTTTAATTATTAGAAAAAATGACGATAAAACAAAAACAATTGAAGACTTTTTACTTGTTGATTTACCAAGTTTTAATGATTTAGTTGATTTCAATATTACTATAAACCAAATTGATACTTGGTTTAGTAAAAGAGAGGAAGATTTATAATGAAAGTTATGGCAATTAATGCAGGAAGCTCTTCACTTAAATTTCAACTACTAGAAATGCCATCTGAGATTGTTCTAGCAAGTGGTGTTGTAGAACGTATAGGCTTAGATGACGCAGTATTTAATATTAAGTATAGTGATAAAAAGGTAAAAGAGGTGTGTGAAATAAAAACGCACAAAGTAGCTGTTGATATGCTTCTAAGTAAACTTGTTGATTTAAACATATTAGGTAGCTTAGATGAAATAGAAGCTATTGGGCACAGAGTTGTTCATGGTGGTGAGAAATTTAGTGACTCAGTGATTATTACTGATGAAGTACTAAAAGCAATCGATGAAGTTAGTGAATTAGCACCTCTCCATAATCCAGCAAATTTAACTGGGATTGAAGCATTTAAAACTGCTTTGCCAAATGTAGAAGCAGTTGCTGTTTTTGATACTGCTTTTCACCAAACAATGGAACCACTATCTTATATGTACAGTGTCCCTTATGATTGGTACACAAAATATGGAGTTAGAAAATACGGATTCCATGGAACGAGTCATAAATATGTAAGTTTAAGAGCTGCACATATGCTTGGTAAAAAACCAGAAGAAGTTAAAATTATTGTTGCTCACATAGGAAATGGTGCAAGTTTATGTGCTATTGATAAAGGTAAAAGTATAGATACATCAATGGGATTCACACCACTTGCTGGTATAGCAATGGGAACTAGATCAGGAGATATTGATCCAGCGATAGTTCAGTTTATTTCACAAAAAGAAAACAAGAGTCTTGACGAGGTTATCGATGAGTTAAATAAAAAATCAGGTTACCTTGGATTAAGTGAGCTTTCAAGTGATTCAAGAGATCTTTGGACAGCCGCAAATAAAGGGGATGAAAAATCAATTTTAGCTGTAGAAAAACAAGCTAAAATGATTGCTGATTATATAGGAGCATACTTCCTTGCTCTAAACGGGTGTGATGCTATTTGTTTCACTGCTGGTATTGGAGAAAATGCATGGGAAACAAGAAAACTAGTAATTGATAGATTAGGAGCAATAGGTGTTGTTCTTGATTATGAAGAGAATTTAAAACGTGGAGATGAAAGAGTTATCTCTGCTAAAGAATCAAAAATTAAGTTATTACTTATTCCTACAAATGAAGAAGTAATGATTGCTAGAGATGCTGTTAGATTAATTAAATAAAAAGTAAAAAACGATTTTAGTGAGTACTATCTTATAAAAAAGGAGGATTCACATGAAAAAAATCGTTTTTTTAATGCTTTTAGTATTAGTGGTTCCACACAAAACTAATGCTGCTGAAACAAGAACATATGATTTAGAAAATTATAAAATAATAATCGAAGATATCTATCTTGAAACTGGAAAAGGATTTACTATTGAAAAGCAGGGTGTAAGCCCGTTTTTAGCTACTCACACTATTGAAGGTCGAGATTATAATATTAAAGGGGTAAAGAATTATAATGATTTGTTTATTGTGTATGGTAGTGTCCATATCCATAACGTTGATACTTACTATGATGCAGTGTTCATTGTGTTTAACGAAGCTGGGGAATTGATTAGTGAAGATATAACAGATCATGGGGATCTTGAAGAAAATGAAGATATCTTTTTCTTAGATGGAGTATATATATTACAAACAACAGAGCATACAGATATCAGTGGAGATATTAGGTACAAGAGAAATCATTTCACTTTATATGATGAAAACTTTAATATTATTAACCACCAGATAATTAATACGGAGATTAACAACATATCTTTTGTAAATAACTATCTTTTGTTCTCGTATGATTATGATGATTTTTTTGAATTTGGATTTGACAGTTCATTAAATATTATTGAACATGATGATAGATTAGATATATTGCAGAATGAAATATTTTTTGAGCCTTTGTATTTAAATTTTATTAATGATGGGATACTAAATGGAGACACCATATCAAATGGACATAAAATTGACTACCCGGGGAATTATAAGTTTATTTATAATAAGAATGAGTACAACTTTATTTTAAAATCCAATGTGAGCGGAATCACATGCGATTCTGTGTATACAGATCAAGTAATGATTACATTTGATTATGGGAATGCAACCCTTAATAACGATATATACTTATCTGGTTCAATTGTTAGTAAACCAGGTTATTATCAGTTTCTACTCTCTGGTGCAAATGGCTATGTAGAGGAATGCAACTTTACAATAACATGCAATATGGATGGGGTTAGCAATAATAATGTATATGATTCTGATATTGAAGTCATATTTAATGGAGAAGGGTATCTCAATAATCAATTTGTAAATTCTCCGCTTCATGTAAAAAATGATGGAGACTATATTCTAAAAATCAGGGGAGAAAACGACTATTTAGAGACATATTTTTTTACACTTGAAGAAGGAAAAGAAGATGTAACATTTATTAATTTTATTCAAAAATTCGACATTGTTATCTTAATTGTAGTTTCATTATCAACCTTAGTTATATTAAAGAAAAAGTAAATTTTTGATTTACTTTTCTTTTTCTTTTTCTTCTGTCAACTGTGTTATAATTTAGACAGGTGGTGATTATATGGATTTCGTGAATCTTTACATAGAAACACATTACTCAATGAACGGTTCTAACATCCGTACTGACAAACTAATAGAAAAAGCTATATCGCTTGGATATAGTTCTTTAGCAATTACTGATAATCGCCTTTATGGATTGATAAAGTTTTATAAAAAATGTAAGAAAAATAAAATTAAACCAATACTTGGGTTAAACCTTTATTTAGAAGGATTATCAAGTGATAGCTTAAACCACATTTTAGTATATGCGAAGAATAACGATGGGTACCAATCTCTTTTAAGTTTAGCTAGTTTAAGTGCTCTTAATAATAGAGTTACATTTTCTGAATTAAAGAAAAACTGTAAAGGGATAATTTTAGTTATTGATACAGATAACTCTGATGTGCTCTCGTTTTTTAGAAACCAAAAATCTAATGAATTAAATGAATTTTATAGTTCGCTAAGCTCAATAGAAGATTTCTATTTTAGTGTTTCATCAAACCATGATTTGAATATTAAGTTTGAGACTTTGAAAAAGCTGATTGTGTTGGATCATGTTAAATATCTAGACAAAGAAGATAAAGAAGTATATGAAATTCTTAGTAAAATATTTGCTTCAAAAAATAACGAGATACTCGGTAGCAATTATGAAAATCATTTTAAAGATTTTAATGAGATTAAGGCTTTATATGGAGAGTATCCAAATGCTATTGCCAGAACACATGAATTAACCAAAGATATAAATGTAGACATTGAATTTGGGAAGTTATTACTACCTAAATATATTCACGATAAAAAAGGTACTAGTAAAGAATACTTAGAAGCCTTAGTATATAAAGGTTTAGAAAAGAGACTAAAGGATCAACCTGTTGATAAGGAGTTATATTTTAATCGCATTAAATACGAGTTAAAAATTATTGATGATATGGGATATAATGACTATTTTTTAATTGTTTGGGACTTTGTAAAATACTCTAAACAAAAGAAATACTTAATTGGTCCAGGAAGAGGTAGTGCAGCAGCGAGCCTTGTTTCTTATTGCCTTGGAATTACTAGCATTGATTCTATTAAATATGATCTTGTATTTGAAAGATTCTTAAATCCTGAAAGAATTACAATGCCAGATATTGATATGGATTTACCTGATGACAAAAGAGATGACATTATTAAATACGTAAGAGATTTTTATGGAATTAACAAGGTAGCTTCAATTTGTACTTTTGGTACATTTTTATCTAAATCAGCTATTAGAGATACCGCAAGAATTTTGGAAGCACATTCAATGATTATTGAAGAAGTTGTCAAAGAGTCTAGCAAATATGATAATATCGAAACAATGATAAAAGAATCAGGTGTCATTCAAAACATAATGAATCGAGATGAAACAGCTAATAAATTACTACTTATAGCATCTAAGATTGAGGGTCTTCAAAGACATGTATCAACACATGCAGCTGGGATTATTGTAACAAAAGATGACTTAACAAAGCATACAGCAGTTCAATCTGGACTTTTAGACATGATGCAAACTCAATACGAAGCAAAAGATTTGGAAGATCTCGGGTTATTAAAAATTGATTTCCTTGGACTTAGAAACCTTACAAGTATCGACTCAATTGTACGGTTAATTAATGAAGGTGAAAATACAAGTATTGATATATATAAAACACCTACAGATGATAAAAAAACATTTGAGCTATTGAAAAGAGTGGAAACTACTGGTATTTTCCAATTAGAATCTCAAGGTATGAGGAGTCTAATCGGACAAATGCAAATTGATTCATTTGAGGACATAGTTACAATTCTAGCGTTATACAGACCTGGACCAATGGAGAATATTCCATCTTATATTAGACGACGAAATAAAGAAGAGGAAATAACATTCTCTCACAAAATATTAGAAGAAATATTAGAACCTACTAACGGTATTATTATTTATCAAGAACAAATACTTAAGATAGCTAACAAATTCGCAGGATATTCAATGGGTGAAGCAGACGTTTTGAGAAGAGCGGTTAGTAAGAAACAAGAATCTGCATTACAGCTTGAAAGAAAGAATTTTGTTTCTAAGTCGTTACACCAAGGACACAAAGAAGAAGTTAGTAATGAGATATATGATTATATTGTTAAGTTTGCAAATTATGGTTTTAATAGAGCTCACAGTGTAGCATATGGTATGGTTTCTTATTGGATGGCTTATCTTAAAGCTAATTATCCAAAGTATTTTATTAGTGTTTTAACAAGTAGTGTTATTGGTAGTGAAACTCAAATGAAGAACTACATTTTTGAGGCAAACAAATTGGGAGTTAGAATTCTTAAACCATCGGTGAACAAATCAACAGTTATATTTAGCCCAGAAGATAAAAATTTAAGGTATCCGCTACTTGGAATAAAGAATGTAGGATTATCGACTGTGAAGGTAATTGTTGAAGAGAGAGAAAATAAGCCGTATAAGTCATATATTGATTTTATAAACAGAAACGGAAAATCAGTGAACAAAAGAGCGGTTGAGTATTTAGTGTATTCTGGAGCTTTTGATGAGTTTGGAGTATCTAAAAAGACAATGATTGAAAAATATGATGATATCATTAATTTTTCATTATATGGAAGCTTTATTAAAGATGATGAATTTATGCTGACAGATAAAGGTGAATTTGAATATCTGGAGTTAGAAGAGAAAGAGAAACTTGCATTAGGTTTTAATCTTGCGATGAATCCGATATTACTTCATGAAGATTATATTACTAAACACAAATTACTTACCCCTTCAAAGATAACTAGAAAACATCTTGGTACAAAAGTCAGGATTGTTGGTGTAGTGGGTAAAATAAGAGTGATTAAAACGAAGAAGAATACTGAGATGGCATTTATTGTAATTGAAGACGAGTTCAAAAAGATAGATTCCGTACTTTTTCCTGAAAGTTATCAAAAGTATATTGGAGAGATAGAATCAGGTAAAGTATATTTGTTTATGGTAAGCATTGAAGAGAGAAATAAAAATATTCAATTCATAGTTGATAAGGTACATAAACTAGGTTGATGTTAGCGTATACATTATAGAATAGGTATGCTCACATTATTAATTATGATATACTATTTATGGTGGTGATATAGTGAAAAAAATTGCAGTTATGACTTCGGGAGGAGACGCTCCTGGGATGAATGCAGCTATAAGAGCTGTGGTTAGAAGTGGTTTACACTATGGTTATGAAGTATATGGTGTTTACTATGGATACAAAGGATTATGCGAAGGAAACATTAGAAAATTAAATAGATATAATGTATCTAGGATTATTAAATCTGGTGGAACTATATTAGGGAGTGCAAGATATCCTGAGTTTAAGAAAAAAGAAGTTAGGCAAAAAGCTGTTGATAATTTAACTGAATTAGGTATTGATTCTCTTGTTGTTATTGGGGGAGATGGTACTTATAGAGGAGCTCAAGAGCTGACTGAAATGGGTATTAAATGTATTGGGTTACCTGGTACAATCGATAATGATATTTCTTCTACAGATTACACGATAGGGTTTTATACAGCACTTCAAACAGCTGTAGATTCAATCGATAAACTACGTGATACATCAATGAGTCATCAAAGATGTTCAATCGTTGAAGTTATGGGAAGAGATTGTGGAGATTTAGCATTATATGCTGGTATTGCTGGAGGTAGTGAGTTTATTGTTACTCCAGAGACTGGTTTTGAGAAGCAAGAAATATTAGATGCAATTAAAGAATCTAGAAACAAACATAGAATACATACATTAGTTATCGTTACTGAAAACTTAATTGATGTTCATGAGTTTGCTAAAGAAATTGAAGAGTATTCAGGTTATGAAACTAGAGCTACAGTTCTTGGTCACGTACAACGTGGTGGAGATCCAAATGTTTTTGATAGAGTTATGGCTACTGAAATGGGAGAATTTGCTGTTGAATTGATTAGTCAAGGAAAAGGCGGACGAGCTGTTGGACTTCGAGGAATGGATTATGTAGATTTTGATATAATTGAAGCGCTTAAGAAAAAAAGAGAACTACCAAATAAACGTTATGGTTTAATTGGTAGAATCAAATAGGAGTGATTTTATGATACCTTTCAATCAAACAAAAATAATATGTACAGTTGGTCCGGCTTCGGAATCAATTGAAGTTATGCAAGGCCTTGTTCTAGCAGGTATGGATGTAATTAGAATGAATTTCTCTCATGGTGATCATGCACAGCACAAGAGAATGATTGATACTATTACAAAAATTAACGAAAATTTAGGAACTAACGTTGCAACATTATTAGATACTAAGGGACCAGAAATAAGAACGCATTCTTTTAAAGATGGGAAAGTAACTATTAAAGAAGGAACGGTTGTTACCATTCATATGGAAGAAGTTGTTGGAGATGAACAATCTTTCAGTACTACATATGAAAATCTATATAAAGATTTAACTGTTGGTAATACTGTATTGGTTGATGATGGATATTTAGAATTAACAGTAACTAAAATAGCAAACAAAAAAGTATTTGCAAAGGCTGAAAATACGCATGTTGTAAAAAATAGAAGAGGAATTAATCTTCCTGGTGTAAAAACTAGTTTAGATTTCGTCTCTAAAAAGGATTATGAAGATATAGTATTTGGATGTGAAAACGATGTAGACTTCATCGCAGCTTCATTTGTTAGAAGAGCAAGCGATGTTCAAGAGATTAAAAACATATTAAAGTATGGTGGGAATAAAAACATTCAAATTATTTCGAAAATAGAAAATAAAGAAGGTGTTGATAACATTGATGAAATCATTGAGATTTCAGATGGTGTTATGATCGCTCGTGGTGATTTAGGAGTAGAGGTACCAGCTGAAGAAGTGCCTGTTATTCAAAAAGAAATTATTAACAAATGTTTAGCTGCAGGTAAAATCAGTGTTACTGCTACACAGATGTTAGAATCAATGATTGATCACCCAAGACCTACTAGAGCTGAAGTTAGTGATGTTGCTAATGCAATTTATGATGGAACAGATGCTATTATGTTATCAGGTGAGTCAGCAATTGGTATGTATCCAATTGAAAGTGTTGAAACAATGAATAGAATTGCTCATCGTATAGAAAAGCAAATTGATCGTAAAGATATTGTAAAAAGAGCAAATAAAGAATCGGTTGCATTTAGAAAAATTGAAACATCAATTGCAATTAGTGTGGCATATACAGTGATTCAAGCTGAAGTTGATTTGATAATTGTCCCTACAGTTAGTGGAAAAACAGCAAAATATTTATCTAAATATAGACCTGATGCAAAAATTCTTGCCCTAACTTCTAGTGCAAAAAATGCAAGGGGATTACAGCTTCATAGCTGTGTTGAACCTATCGAGTTTCCTCTAAGTACTGACACTGAATCAGTGGTAAAAGAAGCAATTGCTATTGCTAAAAAAGATCACGGTATCAAAAAGGGAGATAGAGTCATTATCACAGGTGGTTTCCCTATTGGAGCACCAACAAATGGTATGAGAATAATCGATATTAAATAAAAAGATAAAATATAGCTATCTCTAAGAGATAGCTTTTTTATTTTTTCAAAAAATGCTACTATACCTCTTGCATAACTATACATTGTATGCTACTATATATTGTATACTACCGGTTGTGAGGAGGAAAACATATGAGAACACAGCTTAAAAAAGGCGTATTAGAAATGGTTGTTCTATCGAAGATTGCTGAAAAAGATCGTTATGGATATGATATTTATCAAGAAGTTAATCATAATATGGCAATCAGTGAAAGTACAATTTATCCAATTTTACGTAAATTAACAAAAGAAAGTTTATGTAGTACATATTTAAGAGAATCAACAGAGGGACCACCAAGAAAATATTTTAGAATCACACAATTAGGTGATGAACGATTATATGAACTTAAATCTGATTGGAAGAAATTCCAAAGAATTGTAGGTCTGATGATAAGGAGTGAAAGATATGAATAAGAATGATTTTTTAAGAAGACTTGATAGCGAACTAGGGGTACTAGATAAAGAAGAAAGAAAAGAACTCCTTGATTTTTATGAAGAAAGATTCTATAGTGGTAAAATTTACGAACATAAAACTGAAGAGGAAATAATCGCTGATTTAGAATCTCCAGAAGTTATTGCAAGAAACATTCTTGCTGAGTATGGGGTAAGTCCTAAATTTGTAAAAACAAAAGCTGAAAGATACAAAGGAATTGATAACACTAATTTAATAGTTTTAGTTTTATTTGATGTATTTGTTGCTGCATGGCTAATACCAACAATGTTTAGTGTAGTATTTGCTTTGTTCGCAACGCAGTTATCTTACTTAACTACATTCCCTGTTATATTAGGTAATCCAACTATGGATGATACATATTTCTTTATATTGATAACAGCAGTTTACTTCTTGTTATTTATGTTCTCACTGATGGTCTTAGATTTTTCTATTACAATAACAAAGAAAATATTTATATGGCACATAAATGTACTTAAAATTAATAATCGTGAAAAGATTATTAAAAAGCTTAACAAGTCAAGTATTGATGGTTTTGTTAAAAAGAGAAGAAAACTCAATCTATTTAAAAAACTAGCTATTGTAGGAGCTTTTGTAGCAATATTTGTTGCAGGTGGTAAATTACTATTTTCAGATTCAAACTACTTAGATGCTTTAACTAGCAATCCTAAAACAACGGAATACTACACAGAAGATGTAACTTCTGATATAGCAAATAGCGAGTCATGGCAAATAATTACTAATTTCGACAGTATGGAAGTAGAACTCCTTACAGTTAGTGGTAATGAAATTAATGTAATTCACAGTTATAATCAAGAAAGAGAGTTTACTATAACACTTGATGAAGAAACAAATACTGTAACGATCGCTAATAAAGTCGACAATAAATTTATTAGTAGCTTTAAAGACTTTCTTGCTTTAATTGGTGTTAGAGACACAATAACTATTGAAATCCCAGAAAGTTTAAACATTAGTGATGTTGATATTAACAGCAAAAATGGATATGTAATTGTTAAAGATGTAAATCCTAGATCTTTAAGTATTAGTACTTTTAACGGTGCTGTTACAGTAAGGGATGTAATTGTTAACAATGATTTAGATATAAGCACACTAAATGGAAGAATTCTTATCGAAAATGTACAAGGTGCAGATTTTGAATTGGATGCTTCTACATCAAATGGCGCAATTACGATAAAATCTTCATCATTTAAAGTATATAATCTAGATACAAGTAACGGACAAATAAACCTTACGGATCTAAATGTATTAAATAAAGATGGGGTTACTCTTGATGCAGATACATCAAATGGTAATATTAATTTGGAAAATGTGTATGTGCTAAATGTAAACCTAGATACAAGTAACGGAAATATTGATTACAATAATGACGAGACATTTATACTGAATTCGTATACTAAAGACACAAGTAACGGTAATATAACTGGTAATGTTAATTAATTTATTAAAGTTCTTTACAAAACAAAAATAAGAGTGTTATAATAATACCCGACCGAACATTCGGTCGGGTATTATTTGTTTGTTATAAATTATAAATAATAACACCTGACAATTAACTTATAAGGAGATGACACAAATGAAGAATTTAGCAAAGTTCTCAGTAGAGAAAGCAATTACTGTTTTTATGGCAGTAATAATCGTAGCGTTATTTGGGGTAGTATCATTTACAAGAATTACAACTGATTTATTCCCGAATATGAATATCCCAGTTAGTATCGTTATTACACCATACTTTGGGGCAAGTCCAACAGAGGTTGAAAGCATGGTAACACAGCCACTTGAGGAAGTATTATCAACAACATCAAATATCAAATCAGTTAGGTCTGTCTCACAAGAAAATATGTCATTAATGATATTAGAATTTGAGGGAGATACAAATATGGATAGTGCATTAATCGAGATGAGAGAAAATCTTGATATGGTATTAGGACAACTTCCAGATGAAGTTGGAAACCCAATGATTATAAAAATTGATCCTAACATGATGCCTATTATGAACTTTAGTATTTCTAAAGATGGAATGAATCAACAAGAATTAACAGAATTTGTTGAATCTGAAATTCTTCACCAACTTGAAAGAGTTAGTGGTGTAGCAAGTATTACTATTAGCGGGCAATACTCTTCTGAAATACAAGTTATTTTAGATGACGACCAATTAGCATTTTATGACAGTATGGTTCCAGATGGAACAATGATTCCTAATTCAGAAGGTGAAATGGTTGATTTAGTGATAGATAGATCATTTGTAACTGGAATAATGAATCTTCAAAACTTTGGATTCCCTGTTGGTTATGCAAATGTTGAAGGTGTAAATTATTTAGTTAGAGTTGGAGATGAATTTAAGAACTTAGATGAAGTAAAATCAATGGTTATCTTTGATCCTTCTCAATTCATGGCAGGATTACCTGCAGTAACATTAGAAGATGTTGCTTCTGTTAATTTTGTAAATGCAGAAGACAAACAATATTCTAAAGTAAATGGTAATAATAGTATTACTGTATCAGTTCAAAAAAGCAGTAGCGCAGCTACGACTGATGTAACAAAAGACATCAATGAGCTTTTAAAAGTATTAGGTGCAGAAGAAGATGTTGATTTCACAATATTAATAGATCAAGGTGAATATATTAATCAATCAACAGGAAGTGTTGTAAATAACCTATTAATAGGTGGATTATTAGCAGTATTAGTACTATTCTTATTCTTAAGAAACCTAAGAGCAACATTTATTGTTGGTGTGGCAATTCCAATTAGTTTATTATTCGCAATTGTAATGATTTATTTATCAGGAATAACATTAAACATCGTTTCTCTTGGTGGTTTAGCATTAGGTATTGGTATGTTAGTAGATAACTCGATCGTAGTTATGGAAAATATATTTAGACTAAAAAAACAAGGTCTTTCAAACAAGGAAGCAGCTATTAAAGGGACTGCACAAGTTGGTGGAGCAATTACAGCCTCTACATTAACAACTATTAGTGTTTTCTTACCAATTATATTTATTGAAGGATTTATTAAGGAAATCTTCATGCAAATGGCTATGACAATTGCATTTAGTTTAAGTGCATCATTATTAATCGCTTTAACTCTTGTTCCAAGTATTTCTTCGAAAGTACTTAAAGAGAATGTTGAAATTAAAGAAAATGATGACAAAGTTATCAACAAATTTAAAGGTATGTATGAAAAAGTGTTTAATTTCTCATTTAAATTCAAATATATCATCTTACCTGTAGTTCTTATATTATTTTTATTATCAATAGTATTATCTACAAGTAAAGGGTTTGAGTATTTCCCTGAATCTGATGAAGGACAAATATCAATTACAGTTACAAATCCAGTTAAAGACTCATTATCATTTGATGATTTTGTTCTAATACTAGATGAAATTGGTGCAGATTTAGTAGCATATGATGATTCTGACACTGTTGGTATTACACTAGGTGGTAGCCAAATGAGTTTCCTTGGAGTACAAGATTCAAACTCAGCTACAGTAAGTGTTATCTTAAAAAGTGATCGTAGTATGACTACGAAAGAGGTTCAAGCTGATATTGAGGATATGATGTTAGAAGATTATCCCGAGGTTGAAGCAATTGTATCTGGTGGACAAGATATGACATCCGCAATGACAGGAAGTGGATTCCAAGTTGTATTAACTGGGTATGACCTTGATATATTAAAAGCTGAAGCGACAAAGATTGCTGATATATTAGGTACTGTTGAAGGACTTGAAAGTATTGACAATGGTGTTGGTAAGGAAGCTGACGAGTTAAAGATAACTGTAGATAAAGCAGAAGGTATGAAATATAACATAACGAATGCTCAAGTAATGGGCGTAGTAGCTGGAACTTTGAAGACTGAAGAAGCTACAACTACATTAACAATGAACGGAAATTTATATGAAATATATGTATATGATATGTATTCTAATTATGAAGAAGTTGAATATACTGTAGAACAAATCGAAAACTTAGTGGTAGGAATGACAATGGTTGAAGTGGGTGGAATTCCAACACCAATGCCTGTAACAGTTGGCCAAGTTGCTTCTGTTGAAATCACAAAAGGGTTCTCAACTATAAACCGTGAGAATGGTTCGAGAACGCTGACAATCACTGCGGAGTTTGAAGAAGGTTACAACGGAAGTTTAGTTGCAACAGATGCAGAAAAAGCTCTTGAAGCATACAATGCTCCATTCGGATATGAAATTGATATTCAAGGTGCAAATGAAGAAATCATGGAAGCTATGGAAGTATTATTATTAGCAGTAGCATTAGGAGTAGTCCTAATTTATATGATTATGGCATCACAGTTCCAATCATTAACTTATCCATTCATTATCATGTTTACAATACCACTAGCATTCACAGGTGGATTCTTAATCCTTTGGATTTCAGGTATGGCAGTTAGTATAGTTGCATTAATTGGACTAATCGTACTTACCGGGGTTGTAGTAAATAATGGTATCGTGCTTGTAGATTATGCAAATCAATTACGAGCTGAAGGATATAATGTTAAAGATGCATTATTAGAAGCTGGGAAAACTAGATTAAGACCAATCGTTATGACAGCCTTAACAACTATTCTTGCTTTAACAACAATGGCATTAGGTATTGGTGAAGGTGCAGAAATGATGCAACCGATGGCAGTAACAACAATCGGTGGTTTAATTTACGCAACAGCATTAACACTAATTGTAGTTCCAATTATGTATTACTTGGTTACTAAAAAAGGTAGATTAATATTTAGTTTACTTGGAGCAATGGTAGCGTTAGCTGGAGCAATTGCTGGATTTATATTTTTAGAATCTGTATTAATCCTTATTGTTGGAATTGTTTTGTTTGTTGGGTTAGCTGCATTAGCCTTTATACCTATTGGCAAAAGAGTTGAAGTTGCATGAACCGAAAAGATGAAATATTAGAAGCAGTTATAAATGTATTTCAACAAGAAGGTTTCTCAACAGATTTAAAACTATCTCAAATAGCTGAAAAAGTTAATATTGGAAAAAGCACAATATATGAATATTTTAAAACCAAAGATGAAATATATAAGGAAGCAATTCTTAAAATAATTCAAACACATATCGATCAGTCTTTAGACATTGGAAATATAGATGAAATGACGTTTGAAGTAGCGTTTAAAACACAAGTAGAGAAACTATATCGCATTGCTGCAAAGAGTAGAATGATGATGGAAGTATTCACAAAGAATTTTGTTAAAAAGCTTCCTGAAACCATTAAATTAAACCTTCAAAAAAAGATGGAATTAGCTCAGCAGCAAATAAACAAAAGGTTCATTGATATCTTTATGAAAGGTCTTAGCGAAGGTCTATTTCCTGATGTTAGATCTGAAATAAAACGTGAATTAGCAACAAGTTTAATTGTTGGTGGTCTAGTTAGATACTCTGATAAATCTACAAACTTAGACTTACAAGAATTTGTAAATCAAATCTATAAATATACAATATTAATAGGACAAGAATAAAAAAAGATATCACATTAAATTGTGATATCTTTTTTCTTAACAATAATTTGGTTTGATATTAAATTCTTATAGTAGAACACATGAAAATTTTCTTCAACCTTTATGACAACTGAATGCTTAAATAGCTCATTTAGGTTGTAACTGTGATTATTTGATAAGTTCTCAAAAATTAGTCTTTTTGTTTGCTTTGTAATATTATTATTCCAAAAAATTTTTGGTTTGATTTTTGATCTAAGTAGATAATCAATTTTGACTTTATCATTAACATCATCAATGTTGATGAAACTCAGTATTCTTTCATAAATTTCATGTATTTGATATCCTTTAAGTGAATAATTGTGTGTTTGATACTCTTTAGCTATACTTAAGAAGAACTCATAATGCGATTTTTGCATAAGGATGTAATTTAAAAGATTTTCACCAAAATATCCTTTATTATGATAAATATCTAACATTTCTTCAACTTGTTTGATTTCATCAATATCACTTTTAGATAAACAGTCATTCTCTATTATTTCATATGGAGCAAGTTCATTGTAGATATACCCATACTTATTAGCTTCACGTCTAATCTTTGTTCCTTTTAACATTTTTAAAAAACCAAGTTGAAGTTCAAGTGCCCCAAGAGAAAATACATCATTAAACGTTTTAATAAAGGATTCTTTATTTTCTTTTGGTAAACCAGCAATTAAATCAAGATGTAAATCTATTACATTACCTTCTTGAATAAGCCTTATGTTATCAAATAGAACTTGGTTATTTTGATATCTATCAACTAGTAAATTTGTTTCTTTGTTAGTTGATTGTATCCCTATTTCGAAACGTATAAGACCTTTTGGTGCTTTATTGTTTAAATGTTCTATTATGCTTCTATCAAGCGTATCTCCAGTTATTTCAAACTGGAAAACTGTTCTATTGTTATTAATTGAAATGATATAATCAAATAGATCAAAAGTGTTTTTGTTAGCATTAAATGTTCTGTCTAAAAACTTGATAGTTTTTGTTCCTTTTGACATTATATAGTTTATTTCGTTTTTTACAGTTTCAATATCAAAGAAACGCACAGATTTTTCAAGTGATGATAGACAGTAACTACATTTGTATGGGCACCCTCTACTGCTTTCTATATAGGCAATCTTGTTCGGGATATGTTCGATATCACTTTCAAAAAAGTGAGGGGATTTTATGTTAGATAAATCTTTTATCTCCTTGATAGGATTATTAATTATATTTCCATTTTTTATGAATGTTATTCCATCTACATTCTCAGGCGAATTACCTTTTGCTAATTTATTAAGTAAATCTGTGAATGTGAATTCAGCTTCACCTTTCAGAATAAAGTCAATATTCTTGTTTTCAATAAGTTTCATAGCGTCGTAACTAACTTCTGGACCACCAAGAACTATCTTTGATTTGTTTTTATCCAAACGATTTATTAGCGAATTAAATATATTTGCATTCCAAATATATACACTTAAACCAATCACATCAGCTTTTTCTTCCTCAATTGAATTTATTATGTACTCAATATCATCTTTAATTGTGAACTCAAGGATTTTAATATCAAAATCACTGTTGGCTTTTAACAGCCTAACAGCGTTGTTTGTATGAATATATTTTGCGTTAATTGATACAAGAATTGCTTTCATAATATCACCTGTATATATTTTAGCACATTAATGATTTATTTCGTATGTTATGGTAAAATAAATAGGTGGTGATAATATGGATAAATTTAAGTTAGCAGCAAAGTATAAACCAATGGGTGATCAAGTTAAAGCTATTGAATTTATTGTTGATAATCTTAACAATGGAGTTAAAGAGCAAGTATTACTTGGAGCAACAGGGACTGGTAAAACTTTTACTATGAGCAATGTTATAGAACAAGTAAATAAACCAACTCTAGTACTGGCTCATAATAAAACACTTGCTGGACAATTATATAGTGAGTTAAAAGAGTATTTCCCTGATAATAGAGTGGAATACTTTATTTCATATTATGATTATTACCAACCAGAAGCATATGTTCCTTCTCGGGACTTATTTATTGAAAAAGATTCTCAAACAAATGATGAAATAGATGAAATGAGACACAGTGCAACAGCATCATTATTAGAAAGAAAAGATGTTATTGTTGTAGCAAGTGTATCTTGTATATATGGTATTGGTGACCCTGAAGACTATAAAAACTCTATGTTAACACTGAGGGTAGGAGATGACTTTGGGAGAGACAATTTATTAAGAAGGCTAGTTGATATGTTATTTACTAGAAATGATTATGATTTTAATAGAGGAACTTTTAGAGTTAAAGGTGATGTTATTGAAGTGCTTCCTACTTATTCTAAAACGGTTGCTATTAGAGTAGAATTGTTTGATGATGAGATTGAGCGTATTAGAGAATTTGATGTAATTACTGGTGAAATACTAAATGACTATTCTGTAATATCTTTATTCCCTGCTACTCAGTTTGTTACAAATAAAAATAAAATTGATGAAGCTATTAGAAGAATAGAAGAAGAATTAAAAGAACGAGTAGCTTATTATAGAGATAATGACAAGTTATTAGAAAAAGAACGTATTATGCAAAGAACTAACTATGATATAGAAATGCTAAAAGAAGTTGGGTCTTGTTCAGGGCTAGAGAACTACTCAAGGCATCTATCATTAAGGGATGAAGGATCTACACCTTCAACACTTATGGATTTCTTTGGTGAAGATTATTTGTTAATTGTTGATGAATCTCATGTTACTTTACCTCAAGTAAGAGCAATGCATAAGGGCGATCGTTCAAGAAAGACAACTTTAGTTGAGTATGGTTTTAGATTGCCATCTGCAATTGATAATAGACCTTTAAATTTTGAAGAGTTTAATGAAAAAATAAATCAGGTTGTTTATTTAAGTGCAACACCTGGTGATTATGAATTAGAAAGAACTGATAAAATAGTTGAACAAATAATTAGACCAACAGGTTTATTAGATCCAGTAATAGAAATTAGACCTAAGAAAGGTCAAATTGATGATATCGTTGCTGAGGTTATGAAGAGAAATGAGAAAAACCAAAGAACTCTTATAACTACTCTTACTATTAAAATGAGTGAGGATTTAACAACATACCTTAAAGAAATAGGAATTAAAACTACTTATCTCCATTCAGAAATAAAATCACTAGAAAGAATTGAAGTAATAAGAGACTTAAGACTTGGGGTATATGATGTTCTTGTTGGGATAAACTTACTTAGAGAAGGATTGGATATACCGGAAGTAAGCTTAATCTGCATGCTAGACGCCGATAAACAAGGTTTCTTAAGAAGTAATAGATCACTAGTTCAAACGATTGGACGAGCAGCAAGGAATGTTGATGGAAAAGTTATTATGTATGCTGATAAATTCACAAGTGCTATGGATTATGCAATAAATGAAACAGCAAGAAGAAGAGAGATTCAAGCAGCATATAATATTGAACATAATATAACGCCACAAACTATCATTAAATCAGTTAGAGATTCAATTTCAGTAAAATTAGATATTCCAGAAGAAGATTTAAAAACTGGTAAGTTAACTAAGAAAGAGCGAGAAAAGCTTATTGCTAAGGTTAGTAAAGAAATGAGAAGTGCAGCTGGGAAACTTGATTTTGAGAGAGCAGCAGAACTTCGAGATGTATTAATTGAATTAAGAAGTGGAAAATAAAGGAGAGATAGTATGGAAACAACAGTATTGGTATTAGTTTATGCACTAATAATTATCACTTTTGTATTTGAAGTATGGTTAGCAATATTAAATTATCAAAATAGAAATGCAAAAATACCGGATGTAGTATCTGATATATATAATGAAGAGGAATATAAAAAGTGGTTAGATTATAATATGACTAATTTTAGATTTGGAATGATACTTAAATCTATTAATACAATATTGTTTCTTGCTTTGTTATCTTTTAAATTCTTCCCTTCAATTAACAATGTTGCAGTAAACTCATCTGGCAATGATGAATTACAAGTTGTAATCTTCATGGGATTATATTTTGCTGTTGGGTTTGTTATTGGGTTATTTACTTCTTATTATGACAAGTTTGTTATAGAAGAAAAATTTGGATTTAATAAATCAACAAAAAAAACATTTGTGTTAGATAAAATTAAAAGTTTATTGTTAACAATTATATTTGGTGGTGGACTAATTTACGGTATTTCAGCCTTATACCACAATGTTTCATCAATGTTTTTCATTTACACATACATTTCACTAATTGCAATAGTATTATTTGTTAATCTTTTCTATGTAAAACTAATTGTACCTATTTTCAATAAACTAAGACCTCTTGAAGATTCAGAGTTAAAAACAAGAATTGAGGAATTAGCAAAATCAGTGGGATATGAAATTAATAAGATAAGTATTATTGATGCTTCTAAACGATCTACTAAATTGAACGCATATTTTAGCGGGTTTGGTAAATTCAAACAAGTAGTACTATATGATACTTTAATGGAAAAAATGTCAGACGATGAAATATTAGCCGTTTTAGCACATGAAATAGGACACAGCAAGTACAAACATACACTATTTAATCTATTTCAAACATTTATCATGCTTTCCTTATATATAGGAGCTCTTGTATTAATGCTTGAAATTCCAGAAGTAAGTACTGCTTTTGGGTTTGAGGAAACTAATTTTGGATTCTCATTAATTCTATTTTCAGTATTTATGAGTCCGTTAATGATTCCTGTTCAGTTAATTACTTCATACTTTTCAAGAAAACATGAATACCAAGCAGATGAATTCGCTGTGCAAAACCATAAAAAAGAATCTATGGAAACTGCATTAAAAGTACTGGGTAAAGAAAACTTTGTTAATTTGACACCACACCCTTTATATGTTAAATTAACTTATTCTCACCCTCCAATGGTGGAAAGAATAAATGCAATAAGAAAGGTTAAAGATTAATATGATGAAAGAATCGTTATTAATATCATTAAAAGTGATATTCGCAGTTGTTATAGTTTACATTATGTATGATATACTTGGGAAAAATATAACAATTATTGTCGCAGTAACTGTATTTATACTATATGTCGCTTATGTATTAGCTTTTAAAACTAATTATGATTTAGTGCTTGAAAATGTAGGAGATGCAAAAAAATATTTAGATACAATAAAGAAAAGATATAAATCTGATGAAAACCTTCTAAGCTTACACAGTGCATATGGACTGTTTTACTTAGGGAATACAACAGAAGCGTTCTCAGAATTAAATAAAGTCATCTTTGAAGATTTGAAAAAAACAAAACATGTATTTATCTATTACTCAATGAAGTTAAAAGAAGATTATGAAAATGAGAACATCGAACAATATAGGTTACATCTAGAGGAAATGTTTGAAAGCGGAGTACTAACAATCCTTAATATTAATAAAGATATATTTGAAGCACCTTTATTATTATTAAATGAGGATTATCAAGTATTATGGGATAATCTAATGGAACTGATTCCCGTGGTTAATAAAAGGTATTTTATCTTAGAATTAGAATATTATCTAGCGATCTGTCATTTAAAGTTAAACAGATTAGATGATGCATATGCTGTATTAGAGTTTGTTAGTAATAAGAAAATTGAATTCATCTATGTTCAAAAATGTAAGGAACTAATTAAGGAAATTAAATAAAAATAAAATCAATTTTATCAATATAGTTAATGATAAAATTGATTTTTTTAATATCTTCCTTAATAAAATTAATATTTATTTTAAAAAGTACTTGACATTATAGCAAAAGTTTAATATTATTAAGGTGTAGTTAAGGAAAATCAATAAACGCATTAACAAAATTAAGTAAAGGTTGTGATATTAAGATGAATTACGAAAATGTACTTAATCAACTAGTCGATAATACGATTTCAGTTGACGAAGCATACAACAAGATATACAAACCAGCTAATATAAAACCTGGTAAAAGAGCATTTTTCGTTAAAATGAGAATTAAAGTTCCTGAAGAAGGAAAAGGGGTAAATACATTTCTAAGAATTTTATTTGCTATACCTCTTCCAATGATATTTGCAAGAATGGGACTTAGAATTGCCGGAAGATTTGCTAAAATAGATGACGATGTTGATTTAAAATTAATATCAAAGATGCTTAAATACTCGAGACATACAAGTGTTAAAGTAGAATCACAAGACGCACAAATAGATATTAAAGTATTCTAGGAGGAGATTATATGAATAATGTTATTGGCGAATGCCCTATATGCGAAAGCGACTTAGTAGTAACTAAATTAAAGTGTACTCACTGTAGTACAGAAATTGGAGGATCATTCCAATTATCAAAATTTAATTATTTAACAAAAGAGGATTTATACTTTATCGAAGTTTTTATCAAAAATAGAGGTAATATCAAACAAATCGAGAAAGAATTAGGAATTTCATACCCAACAGTAAAAAGGAACTTAGATGATGTAATCGTAAGTTTAGGATATGAAGTTAGCACAGAAGAAAAAATGAAAAAAGAAGAAGTATTTAGAAAATTGGAACAAGGCGAAATAACTGCAGTAGAAGCTGCGAAACTAATAAAATAAGGAGGTATAATATGTACGATAACAACACATTGCATGTTTTATACTATAAAGAAGAAGAACGACAATATAAATTAGAAGAAACTAAAAAAAACCAAAGATATAGAACAAAAAATAAGTATTAATAAAATAAACTTAAAAATAAAATAAACTTAAAAATAAAAATAAACTTAAAAATAGAAAGGTTGATTTAAATGAGCGACGATAGATTAAGAATTTTAGAAATGATTCAAAGTAAAACAATTACAGCAGCAGAAGGAGCAGAATTATTAAAAGCCTTAGATGTTTCAGATAAAAAAATACAAGTATCTTCAAAAAAACAAGCATTCAAAATGTTTAAGATCAAAATCTTATCAGGAGATGGAGACAAAGTAAATGTACAAATCCCTGTTGAGTTCGCTAAAGTAGCATTAAGTAGCGGTAAAGGATTCATGAAAATGGATAAATTAGAAGAATTTGATTTAGATTTTGAAGCAATTCTCGAAATGATTGAAACTGGTATGAACGGTAAATTAGTAGATATTGAATCTGCTGACGGAGATATCGTTGAAATAGTTATTGAATAATCTCTTCCCTAAAAGGAGCAATTGCTCCTTTTTTTATCGAAATCAGCTTTTGTGATTACTTTTATGTTATAATAGAAATAGAAACAAAATATATATAAAAAAACATTTTTACGAGGAAGTGCTGTAATGATTGAAAAAAATGAATACTATGATGTTTTATTCACCGATATGACTCACGATGGTATGGGAATATGTAAGATTGATGGTTTTGCTGTCTTTGTTCCTAATGCATTAAAAGGTGAAGCAGCGCAGATTAAGATTACAAAGGTTAAATCTAGTTTTGGATTTGGAAGATTAATTGCTATAACATCTAAATCTCCATATAGAAAAGAACCTATTTGTGATCACTTTTTAGAATGTGGCGGATGTAATCTAATGCATATGGATTACCAAATGCAATTAGACTTTAAAAAGTATCGAACAAAAGAAACACTACGTAAACTAGGTAGAATTGAAACAAAAGTACATGATACTGTTGGAATGCTAAGTCCATATTATTATCGAAATAAAGCTGTTATACCTTTTGGTGAAGAAAATGGGAAACTAATTGCAGGTTTATATAAAACAAGAACACACGAAATATTAGATATGAAAAGATGCTATATTATACCAAAAGCTACAACTGATATAGTTAAATATCTTAAAAATGTGTTTATGGAGTTAAACATCGAAGCATACAAAGAATCTACTGGTGAAGGGATTATTAGACATGTTGTTATTAGAAACTCTCACAAGTTTGATGATATTTCTATAACTTTGGTAACCGCAACACCAAAATTACCACGAAAAGAAATTCTTATTAAAAAATTGGTAAATAGATACAAAAAAATTGTTAGTATTGTTCAAAACTATAATCCTGAAAAGAATAATATTATTTTAGGTAAAAAAAGCAGAGTTTTATATGGTGAAGACTTTATAAGAGATGAAATAAATGGTGTTCATTTTAAAATATCACATAGATCATTCTATCAAGTAAACCCAGTTCAAACTGAAGAACTATATAAAAAAGCTATTGAATATGCTGAATTAACACAAGACGAAGTTATTATTGATGCTTATTGTGGAATAGGGACAATTGGTCTTTCTGCAGCTAAGTATGCAAAAACTGTTCTCGGTGTAGACGTTGTTAGTAGTGCTATAAGAGATGCTATGGCAAATGCTGCACACAATGGTATTACTAATAGTAAATTCATTGTGGGTAAAGCTGAAGAAGTTATTAAATCATGGAAAAACTATAACGTAGATGTATTGTTTATAGATCCACCTAGAAAAGGGTGCGATGAGGAATTTCTTAAAGTTATTGCTGAGATGAAAATACCAAGAATTGTTTACATTTCATGTAATGTATCTACACTTGCGAGAGATTTAAATTATCTTCAATCTCAAAACTATGTTATTGAAGAGACTACACCATTTGATATGTTCCCTCAAACAAGCCATATTGAATCAGTAACAAAAATTTCATTAAGAAAATAGGACACTTATTTCTAAGTGTTCTTTTTTATTTGTGTTATAATTAGTTTGGTAATTATTGACAAATAGTATTGCAATAAATTACTAAAAGATGTATAGTAGTTAAGCGTTATAGAAAGTTGGTGTGGATATGGAACCCCTATTAAAAGTTGAACAATCGATACTCCTTACAATTAAAAGATTAGGAATTAATGGTGAAGGTATTGGATATTACAAAAGACAAGCTGTATTTGTTGATGGAGTTATGCCTCCAGAGGAAGTAATAGTAAAAATTACAGAAGTACAAAATAACTTTGCTAAAGGTGAAGTGCAAAAAATTAAAATCAAGGCTGATAAAAGGGTAAAACCATTTTGTAAGCACTATTCAGTATGTGGTGGGTGCCAAACACAACATATTGATTATTTGGAACAACTTTCTTTAAAAGACGAGATGTTACAACAAACAGTAGAAAGATACTCAGGATTATCTAGAGAGAGTATTAAATTTTCAGATATGGTTGGAATGAAACATCCAAGACATTATAGATATAAAGCACAAATGCCAGTAAAAAATACTGAATACGGGTTAGCTGCTGGATTATATAAAAAGGAATCAAATGATTTAGTTGAAATTGGAGATTGCCCAATTCAAAATGAAAATGTTAATAGAGTTATTGAACAAGTTTTAGAAATTTGTGATAAAAATGATATTAGAGCATTTGATCCAATTACTATGAGAGGTCTTTTAAGATATGTTGTCGTAAGAGCTTCAAATTATAGTGATGAAATTCAAGTAACATTAGTAATTACAATTTATAATCATGCATTAAAAAATGCTGCAAAAGATATTATAAGGATTCCTGGAGTAGTTGGAGTAGGTATTTCTAAGAACAAAGATGTCAAAAATATTGAGATTTTTGGAGAAGAAGTTGAAATACTTGAAGGAGAAAGACATATAGTAGAAGGAATTGGTGATATTAAGTATCACTTACAACCTAAAGCTTTCTTCCAATTAAACCCAGAACAAGCCATTAAACTGTATTCATATGTTAAGACAAAACTTAACTTTGAAGAGGATAAAGTACTAGTAGATGCATACTGCGGAGCAGGAGCAATTAGCATGTATTTAGCTCAATATGCAGAGAAAATACTAGGAATTGATAGAAGTAGAGAGTCTATTTACTCGGCCAAACACAATGCGAAAGTTAATAAGTTTGACAACCTTAAGTTCCATCAAGGAGAAGTAGACTTAGTTTTACCAAGATATTTTGATAACGGATTAAATCCTGACGCAATTATATTTGATCCACCTAGAGCAGGTATAGATTCTAAAACATTGGACTTACTTGTAAGAAAACCTGTTAAGAAAATAATATATATTTCTTGTAATCCAAGTACACTTGCAAAAAATTTGAAAGTTTTAACAAAAAAATACAATGTAGAAAGTATTGCATCATTCGATATGTTCCCTCATACTTCTCACATTGAAAGTGTTACAGTTTTAACAAAAAAATAACGAACAAAAACCACTAATAATTTAGTGGTTTTTTTATATAATAATTGACTTTAATATGGAAAACTATTATAATGATTATGCAGTCAGTGAGTAGGTGGTCATTATGAATTTGAGACAACAATCTAAACAAAAAACTAGAGAACATATTTTGAATGAAACAGCTTTATTACTACGTGAAGTTGGGTTTTTAGATTTGTCATCAAACATGATTGCTAGAAGTTCCAAAGTTTCACAAGGTACTGTATTTTTACATTTTGGAACAAAAGAAAACTTACTTAGAATAGTACTAGATAATATTATTTCTAGTTTGGAAAATGAACTAAAAACTAGATGTAAAATTTCAAGCTCAACTCACATATTTCTAAAAAATTATTTAGAAGTTATAATTGAATACGAAAACATATTATCATCACTTTCAAGAGATTTCTTCTACTTACCGGAATCAGTTCGAAAAAAAATAACGATTTACGAAACACTTACGAAAAATATGTTTTTTGAAAATTTACAGAAAAAAGGTAAAAAGAAAATTTCAATTGTAGATGCTTTTGTAGCAATTGATGGATTTTATTCACAAATTCAAAGATATTTGGTTGAAAAAAATGAAGACAACACTGGTAGTATTATTAAAGATAAGAAAGGTCGACTTCTAAAATTATATAGAATTCTTTTTGAATAGGTGAAAAAATGATTACTTTTAAAAAGTTTAAAAACTCTGACATTGATATATTATATATTTGGCTAAACAAAGACCATGTAAAACGTTTTTGGTATCCAGATTGTGAGTATTCATTTGAAGAAATACATGCTAAATATTCTAAGAAATTAATGAATGACGATACCAATATGTTTATCATCGTTATAGATGATATTGAGGTAGGATTTATTCAATCTTATATTGTTGATGACCCAAAATTATTTAATTCAACTGAAGAGATGGTAGGAATAGATCTTTTCATTGGAGATATAAATTACATTAAAAAAGGTAATGGGCCTTTAGTTATTAGGGAATTCATAGACTCTGTAATATCAAAAAACATAAAATTTGTTGGGATTGATCCAGAAGTTTCTAACGTATTTGCTATAAAATGTTATAAAAAAGTAGGGTTTAAACATATAAAAACTGAATTTTCCAACACAGAAAAGAAGATGACGTATTACATGGTTTATGAGAGAAAGATATAAAATTTGTATTTTAAAAAGTTTATGCTATAATAAATTGGATTTTAAGGGTGTGAATAAATAATGAAAAAACTAAAGAAATTATTTTTTGGAACAACAACTCGAGGATTTGTATCATCATACTTTTTATTCTTGATGCTTGGTGCTGCTTTATTGAAATTACCTATTGCAATTCAAGATGGTCAAACTTTACCATGGATTGATGCAATATTTGTAAGTGTATCTGGAATGAGTACAACAGGTCTATCAACAATTGTGGTAAAAGATGTTTTTACAACATTCGGGCAAACTGTTCTAGCATTCATTATTCAATTTGGTGGAATCGGACTTATCATGTTTATTTCAATTTTCTGGTTATTATCTGGAAAGAAAATTAGTTTTAGAGAAAGAAATATGATTATGGCTGATCAAAATCAGTTTAGTAGAGCAGGAATAGTGAAATATGTTCGTAATGTATTAGTAATGATTCTTTCAATTGAAATAATTGGTTTTATACTTATGTCTTCATATTTATATTTTGCAAATTATTTTGATTTTAAAGATTCTTTATTCCAAGCATTTTTCTTAACTATATCAATGTTTACTAACGCCGGATTTGATATAAGTCCTGGTGGAGATAGCCTATTTATGTATAGTAGTGATTATTATATGCAGACTCTTGCTATGTCTTTAATGATTTTAGGAGCTATTGGGTTCTGGCCATTAGCAGAGTTTAAAATGTATATTGAAGCAAAATTTAAAAAGCAAAAATTCGAATTCTCACTGTTTACTAAAATATTAGTGTCTATGCATTTGGGATTATGGATACTTGGTGCAATAATAGTGTTTATAGTTGAACAAAATGGATATTTCGCTGATGTAGGATTACTTGAAAGTATCTACTACTCACTATTCATGTCATTAACGACACGTAATGCTGGGTTTGCAACATTAAATATGAATGATATGAGTGAGACAGTACAGGCTTTATTTGGAGTATTAATGTTCTTAGGATCAAGTCCAAATAGTGCTGGTGGTGGAATTAGAACAACAACATTCTTGCTTACAATCTTAGGAATTTATTCATTCTCAAGAGGTAAAGACCAAGTAGTTATAAAGAAAAAATCTATTAAATCTGAAACAGTATATAAATCAATGTTTGTAGTTATCGGGGCATTAGGACTTATTGTGGTTGCATTATTAGTAATGAGTATATCAGAACAATCATTACTTCCAGAATACGGACTTAAGGCACTGTTATTTGAGATAAGTAGTGCATTTGGTACAACTGGATTAAGTTTGGGTATCACCCCATATCTTTCGACTGTTGGTAAATTAGTACTTATTGTTACAATGTTTGTTGGTAGAATTGGTATCTTAGCATTGTTATTAATGTTTAAAGGATCAAAAGTTCAATCAAATGTACAATACCCTGAAATCGATATGATTGTTGGATAAAAAAATAAAAGGAGCAAATTTGCTCCTTTTTTATTTACTTTGTAGAATCTCTTACAACTAATGAAACTGGAATAACCGTATGAATTTCATCAAGTTCTTTTTTACTAACAAGTTTTAATAGCTTATCAACTGCTGTTTTTCCAATGATTTTTAATTCTTGTGAAATTGTAGTAAGTGTAGGCAACAATACTCCGGATAGTTCAATGTTATCAAAACCAATAACTTGAACGTCAGTTGGAATTTTATAACCCAGTCTAGTTAGTACACTCATCGTGTACATAGCAATAATATCACTACTACAGAAAATTCCATCTACATCTGGATTTTTCTTGATAAACATTTCAATATCTTCAATATCAGGTTTTCTAAAGTCTAAATCAAAACTATATACATCAATATTTGCATCGTCCATTACCTGATAGAACCCTCTAGAACGATCAATAACGGTAATTAAATCACTTGGTCCTCTAAAATGAATAATCTTCTTAGCTCCACATTCAATTAGCTTTCTAGCTGCTAATTCACCACCTTGAACATTATCACTTGATATTGATGGAATTTTCTCATCTATAATATGATCTATAGTAATTACTGGAATTTTTAGGTTTAAATAAGGAATGACGCTATTTGTGTTTGCAACTAAAATTAAGCCATCTATATTATACTGATTTAGGACGTTTATATATTTCTTTTCTAATTCAACATCATCTTTCGAATTGAAAATCATTAATTTATATCCAGCACTAGTAATAGCATCTTCTAATGATTCAATTAATTCTGCGAAAAAGTAAGTTGAAATATGAGGGACAATAAGCCCAACGATATTCGATTTTTTCTTAAATAAAGATCTAGCTAATTCATTTGGTACATACCCTAGTTCATCAATAGCAGTAGTAACTATTTTTCTTGTCTCATGATTCACATATCCAGTATTGTTTATTACTCTAGATACAGTAGCAACACTTACGTTTGCTTTTTTAGCTACATCTTTGATTGTCGGCATAATATCACATCCTATTTACTAAATTATAATATATCAAAATTGTTTTGTAAATGAAATCTAAATGATATAATTATTTTGATTGGAGTGATAATATGAGCATTACAACTAATAAAGATTTGAGAAACCTATTTATTTATCAAGTATATGTAAGAAACCATTCTGAATCTGGTGATTTTAAAGGCTTAATAAAAGATTTAGATAGAATTAAAAATATGGGAGTTGATATTGTTTATTTACTTCCAATTCATGAAATTGGACAATTAAAAAAGAAGGGTTCTTTAGGTTGCCCATATTCGATAAAAGATTATCGAAGTATTAACCATGTATATGGTACTTTAAATGATTTTAAAGATTTGGTAAGCGAAGTTCATAGAAGAGATATGAGATTAATGATTGATGTTGTTTATAATCATACATCACATGATTCTGTTTTAATAAATGAACATCCTGAATATTTCTATAAAAATGATGAAGGAGAATTTGCTAATCGCGTTGGTGATTGGTGGGATATTACTGATTTGGATTATAATAATTCCCAAGACTTGTGGGAAGAACTTATAGATACACTATTATATTGGACTAGTCTTGGCGTTGATGATTATCGATTTGATGTTGCTAGTTTATTGCCTTTAGAATTTTTAGAAGAAGCTCACGAAAGAATTCTAGATGTTAATCCCTCTACTATATTTTTAAGTGAGAGCGTACATGGTGGATTTGTTCATTTTTTGAGAAACCAAGGATATAAAGCATTGTCTGAAAATGAAATTTATCAAGTATTTGATATGGCTTATGATTATGATACACATCCTTACTTTGAAGCTTATTTAAAGGGAGAACTACCATTTAAACGTTATGCAGAAGAATTGAAAAGACAAGAAGAGATTTATCCAGATAATTACGTTAAAATGAGAAATCTAGAAAATCATGATTATGGTAGGTTTAGTCCTATGGTAAATAATGATATTGATAAAATAAATAACTGGACTGCATTATCTTTCTTTTCTAAGGGAGCAACAATGGTCTATGCAGGGCAAGAGAGGTTAGATAAAAACAGACCAGACTTATTTGAGATAGATAAAGTAAATTGGAATGGACCTAATATTACTCCTTTAATTACTAAACTAGCTGAAATAACGAAGGATAAATCTTTCAGTTATGGTTTTTATAATATAAGAACTTTAGATATTGATGTTTTTGTTGGTGAATACTACTATCTTGGCAAACAAATAGTGGGTATTTTCAATGTAGGGTTAGAAACTGGTGAACTCAATTTAGAAATTAAAGATGGACATTATGTGAATCTAATTGACAATAGTGATATAATAGTTAAAAATGGGAAATTTGAGCTGTCGCATAAACCAATTATTTTCTTCATATTTCCTTAACAATTACATTGTATATTTTATTATGACTGGAGGAATAAAATGAAAAAAATATTATTAGGACTAATTGTAACACTTGTAGTAACTTTAGCAGGATGTAACACAGTTGAAAAAGAAAAAGAAATTGTAGATATAGCATCTGATTATAGTGATGTAGAACATATAGATAGTTTTGATGGGGTACTTACACAAGCAGAGTCTAACTATGTAGTTTACTATTACAGTGCAAACTGTGGATATTGTAATTTAATTAAAGACTATGTATTAGAATATGCTTCAGACAATAATGTTGATATTAAAGTATATTTCTTAGATGCAGATAATGTAACTGGGACTAATACATTTAATCTTACTGGGACTCCAACAATTATGATTGTTGAAAATGGAGTAGTTGTGCAACAAGAAAGTGGTTATATTACAGTTAAGAATCTACTTAACACACTTGAAGGTGGTGGAGTTTTACCAGAGTATACAGATTTTGATCACGTTCCAACATATGCAAGTGCAGTAACTCAAACAGAAGATTATTATATAGTATATTTCTATAGAACAACTTGTGGTTATTGTAACCAAATAAAAGATTTTATGTTAAATTTTGCTGCAAATAACACAGCAGGAGTAAAAATGTATTTCTTAGATACTGAAAATACAACAGGAATTAACACATATGATGTTACTGGTACTCCAACTATTCTTATTATTGAAAATGGGGTAGTAACTGATAAAGCAGTTGGTGCTGTTGCTGTTCCAGAATTTCTAAGAGCTTTAGAGTAACGAACATATAAAACCACGAAAGTGGTTTTTTTATGATATAATTAGGATGGTGATAATATGAATAAAACAGTAACAGTAATTGGCGCTGGATTAGCTGGAAGTGAAGCCAGTTATCAGCTAGCTAAAAGAGGCTTTAAAGTAAAATTATACGAAATGAGACCAAAGAAACAAACACCTGCTCACAAGACAGGTCTTTTTGCTGAATTGGTATGTTCGAATAGTTTGAGAGCTGCAGGAATTGAGAATGCAGTAGGTTTATTAAAACAAGAAATGAGAATGTTAGATTCTTTAATAATTAGATGTGCGGATAGTTCTAGTGTCCCAGCAGGAGGTGCTCTAGCAGTTGATAGAGATATTTTTAGTCAGCTGGTAACTGATGAGATCAAAGCAAATCCTAATATTGAAGTTATTGAAGATGAAATGACTGAAATACCTGATGGACCAGTAATTATTGCAAGTGGACCATTAACAAGTGATGCATTATCAGCTAAAATTAAAGAATTAATTAATGAAGAATATTTATACTTTTTTGATGCTGCAGCTCCTATAGTTGAAGTTGACTCTATTAATATGGATATATGTTATAAGAAAAGTAGATACGATAAAGGTGAAGCAGCTTATCTTAACTGCCCTATGAGTCGTGATGAGTTTAATAAATGGCATGACGAATTAGTAAAAGCAAAAACAGTCCCTATAAAAGATTTTGAATTAAAAGTTTTTGAAGGTTGTATGCCTTTTGAAGAAATGGCAAGAAGAGGAAGACAAACACTATTGTTTGGTCCAATGAAACCTGTGGGATTAACAAAACCTGATGGGGATAAACCTTATGCTGTAGTACAATTAAGACAAGATAATAAAGAAGGAACACTATTTAATATAGTAGGTTTCCAAACTCATTTGACCTTTGGGGAGCAAAAAAGGATTATTAGAATGATCCCAGGATTGGAAAAAGCTAGTATTGTAAGATACGGTGTAATGCATCGTAACACTTTTATTAACAGTCCAAAGCTTTTAACAAGAAATTATAAACTAAGAAACAACGATAATGTTTACTTTGGTGGACAAATCACTGGAGTGGAAGGTTATGTTGAGAGTGCAGCTAGTGGCCTACTAGCAAGTATTTCGCTTTCTAGAAAGCTGTCAGGGTTAAAAGAGGTAATCTTCCCCGAAAATACAATAATCGGCTCACAGTCGAATTATGTATCTAATTCAAGCATATCTAAGTTTCAGCCGATGAACGCAAATTACGGAATACTACAAAAGTTAGATTATAAACATAGTAAAAAGGATCGTAAGAGACTTTATGCTGAAAGATCGATTAAGGTTATGGAAGAGTTATTAGTTGATTTAAAATAAAAGGGTAAAATATGGGAGCGATTAATATGGCTAATGAACAACTAACAGATTTGTTCATGTCGTATCTTGAAAATGAAAAAAGATACAGCATAAATACGCTTATTTCCTACAGGGATGACTTAAAAAGTCTTGTAGATTTTTTAGATAGAGAAGGTTTTGGAGAATTAATAAATGTATCTCCTAGAATTGCTAGATTTTATACTGCAACTTTACATGAGAACTATGGTTCTAAATCAATTGCTAGGAAAATATCAAGTATTAGGAGCTTTTATAACTTTCTGTCAAGAGAGGAAAGACTAAAAACCAATCCTTTTGTTGATGTTGAATTACCTAAGAAGGATAAAAAACTCCCAAAGTTTATTTATCCTGAAGAAATTGAAAAATTATTTCATGTTTTTGACATTAGTAAACCATTAGATAAACGTGATAAATTAATATTAGAGTTTTTATATGGAACAGGTGTCCGAGTAGGAGAGCTTTGTAGTATTAAAATAAGAGACATTGATTTCTATGAAAACGTAGTACTTATACATGGTAAAGGGAATAAAGACAGACTAGTTCCTGTGCACAATGTACTGATGGCTCAAATTAAAGACTACATCATTACCTCTAGAAAAGATTTTTTAAAAAGAAACAAAGAACAAGACTCAAGAAATTTATTACTGAATTTTAAAGGGTACCCCTTATCTACTAGAGGTGTTAGACTTGTTATAAATAGAATTATGACAAGAAGCGGTGAGTCATTAAAAATTAGTCCTCATACATTAAGGCACACATTCGCGACACATTTATTAAATAATGGAGCTGATTTAAGGAGTGTTCAAGAATTGCTTGGGCATGCTCATTTATCTAGCACACAAATTTACACAAAGGTATCGAGAGAAAAACTTAGAGATTCTTATATGCTAGCTCATCCTAGAAGTGTAAGAAGTAAAAGTAAATAATAAATGAAATAAGAGAGAAGGATTATTTTATCTTTTTCTCTTTTATTTTGCGAAAATTCTAGTTTAATACTGTATAAACCTATGAGAAGCAATAAAAATACTCGATAATTACCCTTTTTATCCAAAAAGTGTTTACATATGAAAACAGGGTTCATATGGTACAATACACTTAAAGAAGGTGATAACTTGAACAATGACAAAAGTATTATAAAAGAAATTATTGAAGGTAAAAAAGATCATTACTCAGTTCTTATGAACAAATACCATAATGAGTTGTTTAAGTATATCTATAATCTAACAAACAACTATCAAACAACTGAGGATTTATTACAAGAGGTATTCATTAAGATATATAAGAATTTAACTAAGTATAACGAGGAAAAAGCATCGTTTAGAACTTGGATATATCGAATATCTTCAAATCACACACTAAACTATCTTAAGTCAAAACAACGACGAAACGACTATAATACTGATTTATATGAAGAAGGTAGTGCATCATCAAATGAAGATATCTATGAAGATGCGATAAAGAATGAACAAATGAATCAAATTTTAAAAGCAATTAACAAGGTTTTGAAACCAAAACACAAACAGATAATGCATTTACATTTCTTTAGTGACTTGACTGTTAACGAGATTTCAGAATCACTAGATATACCGATAAAGACAATTTACAAAGCAGTTAAATCAAGTATTGAAAAAATTAAAATGGAGGTGAGCATAGATGAATAAATATAATAGATCATTTGATCAACAAAAAATAAATGAAAGTAAAAATAGATCTATTGATTTTGTAATGAATGAAATCAATAGACCAAAAAGAAGTTTTAAATTCCGCACGAAATATGTAATATCTATGTCTCTAACTGTCTTTTTGATTGCATTCGTATTTGTCTTAAATACAGGTAATGGAACTACTACTAACCCAGGTGTTACATTGAACGCAGCTTCAATAAATCAAATTAGTGAAGCTACATACATTGCAGGTAACTTATTAGCAAGCGAAGTAGTCTTGAATCAAAGTTTGTTAAGACAGTTAGCAGATGGTGATGCTACTGAGTTTGAAGGAGACATCGATGAATTTAATATGTATTTTGACATATTAAAGATATTCTTAGATGAAGATCCTATCAATGTACCAGTTGTTACAGAATATATTGGTGATCAATTTCAAAGCACAATTACATACACAGTTGGATCAGAACTTTATACATTCAATGTTAATATTGAGGGCATAAATATTACCGGTGAATTAATAGTAGGAAGTATTGTATATCAAGTTTCGGGAACAATAATTGAATCAGACGATGAATCTGAAGTTGAGTTAATAGCTAGAAGTGGAGATAACTTTATTAAGATATCTTATGAAAAAGAATTCTCTGACGAACTATCAACACAATATAAAATAGAATCACAAGTAAATGGTATAAATAAGGAAAAAGAAATTAAGGTAACAAAAAGTGATGATGAATCAAAAGTAGAGATACATGATAATAATAATGAATATTCTCTTGAAAAAGAATTAGAAGACACAGGTTTTGTATATAAACTTAAGTATAAAATAGGTGAAAAAGAAGGCGAAGCTGAAATTATTGAAGTGATCATTAACGGACAAAAACAATATACTTATTCAATTGATGAGGACGGAGTACAAAAAGAAATAAATAAAAACGAACCACATAAATTTGGTCATAACGATGAAGATGATGAAGATAATGAAGATGAGTCAAGTGACGATGAAGGCAAATCTGGGAATAATTTTGGCGGATAAATAACTATTTTTAGCAAAATGGAGAATAAAATAAAAATAAATTGTATTAATATATGAGGAGATGATTTTAAATGAAAAAGATTTTAACATTAGCAGTAGTATTATTGGGTGTACTTGCACTTGCAGGGTGCTCAAGCGCAACAGATGCAACAATTGAATTAACAGGACTAACTGAAAATGAATCAATAGCAACAATGTCTTACTTATCAAGTGGATTTCTTAACTTTACAGAACCAACAGTAGATCCTGTTGCTAGCGGAAGTATTTTCCTAGCAGATGACGAAGATTTAGTTATTGAAGAAGAATTAGAAGAAGTAAATCAATACATGGAACAACTGAAAGTATTCATGCAGGAAGGTACAGATAACTTTGGTAGAGTTACTGAAACCGAATCGGATTTACCTGAGTATGAATTTAAACTTGAATTTGTTGTTCAAGGTGAAGTTTATGTAATCTATTACAACGTAGATGCAGAAACTGGAGATTATACAGGAATTATCATTATCAATGAAGTAACTTATGAATTAGAAGCTGCAATCGTTGAAGAAGAATTAGAAGCTGATCTTGATGAAGATGAACTAGATACTGATGATTTAGATGCTGATCTTGATGAAGATGAAGACGCAGAATTAAAGCAAAAATTTAGACTTACAGCTAGAAATGGTGAAGACTTCGTAACTATTACTTATAAAAAAGAAATAGAAGAAGGAGAAACAACTCTTAAATTCAGCATGTATGAATATAAAAATGCTGTTGAACGTGAAATGGAAATGAAAATCTCTCATGAAGACAATGAAATGAAAATTAAAATTGAGCAAGATGGAAATGAGTTCACATTCAAAAGAAATGTTGAAGATGGAGAAACAGTTTACAAACTTAAATACAAAGTAAGAGAAACTGAAGGAGAAGTAAAAATTATTGAAACTGAAGATGAGTTCGGAGAATTCCATTATCAATATCAAGTTAAAGAACAAAATAAAAACAGAAACTTCGATATGGATGAACCAGGACATCATGATGATGACGATGATGAAGACTCACAAAATCAAAACGAAAATGAACATCAAAATGGATTAGATGAAGAAAATACTGAAGAAGAAACAGACGAAGTATTATAAGAGAGTGATTTCACTCTCTTTTTTTTACACTATATGTAACATTATTAGATTAATGATATATTTCAAGCAACTCTTATGATACAATATACACGCTATCACACATCATTTAAGAGGGTGAAAAAATGGTTTATAACGATTCGAAAACAAAAGAAAAAAACAGAAAGAGAATAGTAGAGGTTACAAAAAAAACATTTATCATAAATGGTATCATAGAGACATCTATTATGGATATTGTAACGTTAGCAGGGATGGAAAGAAAAACATTCTATAACTATTTTAAAGACAAGAAAGAGATTGCATCATACATCTATTTTCAGACCTTAGAAAAGCTTTTTCCTAGTCAATTTTATGAATGGGAATGTCTGGAATGTTTTAACTACTATGAAAAGATTGAAAAGTATCTACTTTCTATCGCTAAGAGATATCAAAACAACACATTTGATATGCTTTATATAAAACTTTTTGATAATTATTATAATAAAACAGAGGAACAAGACTACTTAAAATCTAAAAGATTCGAAATAAATAATTCTTTCCCATCACAGTATTTAATTGAATGTATACAAGATGGATCTTGTAATAATCAAATTGCTAATCCAATAGATTTGTTTGTTACTATAGTTGAAAGTATAAATACATATGCCTCAAATCTTATTTTTAATGCATACCAGACTAAAACTTTAGACAAGGGGATATCTTTTGAGAGGATTTACCAATTGATAGATATTCATTTAAGAAACATAAAAAGCGAGGTGTTTTCAAATGAGAATATTTAAAAGAGTTTTAAAATTATTACTATTATTACTTATTGTATTAGCATTATTTCCAAGACCAAAATATCAAGAAGAAAATATTTGGCTCAAAAAGAATAACGACAATAAAACACTAGTTATGGCACATGCTGGCGGAAAAGGCGTTTACCCAGGGAATACACTAAAAGCATTTGAATATAGCTATAATATAGGTGTTGATGTATTAGAAATTGATGTGCAGATGACTTTAGACAATGTACTTGTTTTAAGACATGGTGAGAACGACACTGGGAATATTAGATCTATGAGTAATTGTGATACA
>Ga0102814_10000072_pt1 | contig 67072 bp, 67 predicted proteins | sample ColrivemetaGS741_FD_79112 | JGI IMG/M metagenome (GOLD analysis project Ga0102814, IMG submission 79112) | Estuarine microbial communities from the Columbia River estuary - Flood tide ETM metaG S.741 | ecosystem: Environmental > Aquatic > Marine > Intertidal zone > Estuary | place: USA...
AAAGGGTTGGGAATATTATAAAATTTTTGGACAAGATAGCATTGCAAATAAATATCAAGACTCAATAAATATTTTAATTAAAGATGAATATTTTATTAAAAAGATTGAATCATTTAAAAAGAAGTAATCATTCCTCATCTGGAAAAATCTTTCCAGGATTTAGAATATTATTTGGGTCGAATACTTTTTTAATTCCTTTCATTAATTGCAATTCCATTTCACTAAAAGCAATTGGCATATATTCTTTTTGCACATAACCAATTCCATGTTCGCCAGAAAGCGTTCCTTTTAATTTAACAGTTAATTCGAAAATTTCTGTAATTCCTTTTGGAACTTCTGTTTTCCAATTTTCGTCGGTCATTTCGCCTTTTACAATGTTAATATGCAAATTTCCATCGCCAGCATGACCGTAGCAAACCGATTGAAATCCGTATTTATTTCCTATTTCTTTAACACCTTTTAGTAATTTTGGCAATTCATATCTTGGAACAACCGTATCTTCTTCTTTATAAACAGAATTAGATTTTACAGCTTCTCCCACTGCTCTACGCATTTTCCAAAGTGCATTTTTTTGCTCTTCTGTATCGGCAAATAAAACTTCGTCAATTTCAAATGCTTCCACCACATTCAGTATTTTCTCCGCTTCCTGAAATAAAACGTCCGGATAATTCCCATCTACTTCAATTAACAAATGTGCTTGAATATTATCTTTAATTGGAACACTTACTCCATCAATAAATTTCATGGTCCAATCTAAAGCATCACGTTCCATAAATTCCAAAGCACTTGGAACAATTCCTGCTCTAAAAATAGCCGAAACTGCTTCACACGCTTGCTCCGATTTGTAAAACGGAACCAACATTAATACGTTATGATTGTTTTTTGGCCAAAGCTTCAGTACAATTTTAGTCACAATTCCTAAAGTTCCTTCGCTTCCAACCATTAATTGCGTTAAATTATAACCTGTAGAATTTTTTAGCGTGTTGGCTCCTGTCCAAATAATTTCACCATTAGGCAAAACCACTTCCAAATTTAATACATAATCTTTAGTAACACCATATTTTACAGCTCTTGCTCCGCCCGAATTTTCAGCAATATTTCCGCCAATAAAACAACTTCCCATACTGCTTGGATCTACAGGATAAAACAAACCTTTCTCTAAAACGGCTTCTTTTAAAACCTGCGTAATTACAGCTGGTTCCGTTATCACTTGCAAATTTTGCTCGTCAATAGACAAAATTTTATTCAATCGTTCCATTGAAAGCCCAATTCCACCATGAATCGACAATGCTCCGCCACTTAAACCCGTTCGACCACCAATTGGTACAACCGGAATCTTATTAGCATTAGCCAACTTCATTATTTCAGAAATTTCTAATGTATTTGCAGGTTTCACAACAACATGTGGTGGAAAGTTATAATCTTCCGTTTCATCATGTCCGTAGTCTTTACGAGTTGCTTCGTCTGTAAAAACAAAAGAAGAACCAACTATATTCTGTAAAGAAGAAATTATATTTTGATCTAAATTCATCATAAATTAAAAAGTAATTAATACCCAATACCAAAAAGCTAAAGTTACAAAAGATAACGGAATTCCAATACCAACCATCATGCTGCTTAACTTTGGTTTTAAACCATAATTCGAAGCTAAAATTGTTCCTGTAATCATAGGTGCCATTCCTGCTTCTAAAACGGAAACATCAATCATTAAACCTGTTCCGCCTAAAACTTTTTTATAGAAAATATAGAAAAAAGCGGGCGTAATTATTAATTTAAAGAACAAGCCTAAACCTAGAAAGCTCCAATGCTTGCTTTTTCGTTCGATTTTAAGTTGCAATCCAACAGCAATTAAAGCAATTGGCGTAACCGTATCTCCTATTCTATGAAAAACAGTTTGTAATTCTTGCGGAAAATCTGTCTTTAAAACATTTACAACAATCGAAATAGCGAAAGCAATAAAAGGAGGAAAAAGTAGAATTTTGGTTACTATAGTTGACGAATTCAACTTTTCTCTTGAAAATAAAGTCGCAACTATGATTCCCAATGTTGCCATAACCACAAACGAACCTGGCTGATCTATAATAATTGCCGTTTCAAGTCCTTTAGAGCCGTATAAAGCCTCTACAACTGGAAAACCAACAAAAGATGTATTTCCTAATCCTGCAGTCAATACAAGGCAACCAATTAGCTTTTTTGACCATCCAAATCGTTTTCCAATGCTATAAAAGAAAACAAACGATAATCCGAAACCTAACCAAGCAATTCCTAGCGGATATAAAAGTGCTGTTGAAATTTCAATTTTGGGAATATAATACAATGCCAAAGCCGGCAACGAAACGTAAATTACAAATTGGTTTAACGAAACATGCATGTTCGTTGGAAATGCTTTAACGTATTGAAAAGCAACTCCTGTAAACAAACAAAGAAAAATTAATATAATATTATCCATACTTTTTACTGAATAACAAAGGTAAAAGCATTATTTGATTATTAGAGTGAAAGTGTGATTTTTTCAAAAATTTCGTACTTTTACACAAAGACATAAAACTTTGGAAGAACCAAAAAAGAAATCGGCTTTATCAGAAGTAAACGGAATTAACCAACCCGAATCGGTTAGTAACGTTGTTGCGAAACAAATTCAGCAATTCAGAAGAAAACAACCTTCTGCAACTGAACTGATTGATGCTATTTTAAAAGGCGATAAAACCGCTTTAAGTCGCGCAATAACTTTGGTAGAAAGTACAAACATTTCGCATTTAGAAAAAGCTACAGAAGTTATACAAGGTTGTTTACCACATGCTAATAAATCGGTTCGAATAGGAATTACTGGCGTTCCTGGCGTGGGAAAAAGTACGTTTATTGAGGCTTTTGGAAAACACTTGACTTCTTTAGGGAAAAAAGTAGCTGTTTTGGCGGTTGACCCAAGTAGTTCTATAAGTTTCGGAAGTATTTTAGGCGATAAAACCCGAATGGAAGAATTGGTAAAAGATGAAAATGCTTTTATTCGTCCGAGTGCTTCTGGAGATAGTTTAGGCGGAGTTGCGCGTAAAACCCGTGAAGCTATTATTTTATGTGAAGCTTGTGGCTTTGACACAATTGTTATTGAAACGGTTGGTGTAGGCCAAAGTGAAACTGCGGTTCACAGTATGGTGGATTTCTTTTTATTGTTGAAAATTGCTGGTGCTGGCGATGAATTGCAAGGTATTAAACGCGGAATCATGGAAATGGCAGATGCTATTGTAATTAATAAAGCAGATGGCGATAATATTGCGAAAGCCAAATTGGCGAAAGCCGAATTCAATAGAGCTTTGCACATGTTTCCTGCTAAAAAAAGCGGTTGGATGCCAAAAGTCACCACTTGTAGTTCTATTGAAAAAGATGGAATTGACAATGTATGGCAATTAATTACCGAATATTTTGAATTGGCTAAAGGAAATAATCATTTTCAGAATAAACGCCAAGAGCAAAACCAATTTTGGATGATGGAAACCATTAACGAACACTTAAAAAATAACTTCTACAACCATCCTGAAATTATTACGCTGCTTGAAGAAAACAAAAAAGCGGTACAAAATAATGAAGTTTCACCTTTTGCAGCCGCTCAAATTTTATTGGAAAAGTATTTTGGGAAGTAAATTTAAATATTATAAAACCTTCGTTTTCTCATTCCATTCTAACTCATAAGGTAATTCTTGATTGTTAAACTCAATATGAATTACTCTTCTTCTCTCATTATTTATTGTTTTATTTGATGCGTGAAAAAGTAGTGGTTTCATTAACATTACTCCTCCCTCACCAACTTCACAAATTGTTTCAACTTCATTTTTTGAATCAATATTTTCAACTCTTATAACTCCATTTTTATGGGTTCCATTAAGCACTTTTAAAGCGCCATTTTCTTTTGTTGTTTTATCTAAATGAATTCTGACAGTAAAAGCACTATCTAAAATACTAACTGGTGGCTGAACTGAATATTGATTTTGTTTAACTGTCCAATTTTTGAAATTTTCGGATTCAATTTTTTTATTTACAGAAATTGTTAAATCTTGATGATACGAAACAAACCAATTAGACTTTTCAGGTTTATCAAAATAAATTGATTTAGTTATAAATGAACCTTCACCTTTAATAGATTTAATTATCTTCAGTAGGTTAGAATTAAAAATAAACTTTAATGATTCTGGAACTTCTTTGTGAAATTGACGAATCGCAAATAAATCTTCACTTTTCCTGAAAGTTGAATTTTCAACTTCACTACTTGTGATTTTTTCAATCTCTAGTATTATCTTTTTTATTTCTTCGCCAGAAAAAACATCTTCTATAACTACAAAACCTTCTGAATTAATCTCATTTAAACAATTCATTTTTTATATATCAAAACAAATTATTAATAACTACGCCTTTTCGTAACGTTCCATTTCTCTATCGTAGAATTCGCCAGCAATAGTAATTAAATGCTCCATTTCTGATTCTAATTCAGATTCGTTTTCTTCTTCTAAATCTTCCATAAACTCTACATCATCATCTTTTAAGTTAATAATGAAACGAGGATATTCTAAATGAATTACGAAAATATCTTCTGGATAATCAGTGTTGTCGCCTATTACAAATTTTGGAAAGTCCATATTTTAAATTTTATTGTTAATGTATTTATTGATTTTTGATTATTTATCTGATATAATGAATGGTGTATTTTTTCCACCCATGATTATTACTTTAGAATTTTGCGATTTTGCTAATTCTAATTGTGCTTGTATGGATTCGTATTGTAATTGCTTATCTGTTAAACCAGATGAAATAATTCGCTGATAATCGGCAATACCTTGTGCTTCTACTCTTTTTCTTTCTGCTTCTTGCTTTTCTTTTTGCAATACAAAAGTCATTTTTTGCGCTTCTTGTTCTGCATTAATCTTAGATTCAATTGTAGTTTTTACCGAATTTGGTAAATTAATATTTCTAATTAATAATTGCTCTAAAATTAAACCTCTACTCTTAAAATCTTTTTCAATAGAAGTATAAATTCGTGTTTGAAACTCTTCTCTTTTTGAGGAATATAAAGCTACTGCATCATAAAAAACTGCGTTGTCTCGTATTCTTGTTCTTGTAACCGGTCGTACAATTTTATCAGAATAATTTACTCCTAATTTTTTATAAATAATTGGAGCATCTGTTGGTAAAACTCTATATAAAACCGTTAAATCTATTACTACTTCTAAACCATCGGCAGATAATACTCTAATTGCATCATCGCCCGTTTTTGCACCTTCTTCATTTAAGGCTGACATGGTATAGTTTTGTGTTTGAATATCAAATGAAGTAACGTCCATTAATGGATTTACAATATGCAAACCACTTTCTAAAATGGTAGGTTGTACTTCTCCAAATAAAGATTTAACGCCTACATTTCCTGCTGATACTTGTACGAATAAAGAAGAAATAACTCCAAGAAGGACAATAAGTATTCCTATGTATTTTAAGGGATTTACTAATTTGAAAAAACTAGGATTTCCTGCTTTAAGAATAAAACTGAAAACAATTAAAATAAAACCTAATATTGAAGTTAAAATCATAATGCTATTTTTTATTAGTAATAATCAATTTTTTGGTAAGATAATTAAATCGGATGAATAATAAAACAGATGCCGTTGTTAAGCCTGCTAAAAGTCCGATCCAAATTCCTGATGCGCCAAGTGAAGTATAAATTCCTAAATAAATTGAAATTGGAAAACCAATAACCCAATAGGAAATGAAAGTCATGTACATAGGAATTTTTACATCTTGTAATCCACGTAAAGCTCCAAGAGCAACAACTTGTAAACTATCGGAAATTTGAAAAACAGCTGCGACTAATAATAATTGGGCTGCAATGGTTACTACTTCCGTATTTTCTGCTAAAGTGGTAATATCTTCCATATTTACAAATAGTTTTGGCAATTGCACATGAAACAACATGAATATTAAAGCAAAACCAACAGCCATTATTCCACCTAATAAAAATATCGAAACCGCAACTAATCGCAATTGTTTGTAATCTTCTAATCCTTTTTGGTTAGCAACTCTAATCATTGCCGCAACGCTTAATCCCATAGCAAACATAAACGTAAACGAAGCTAAACTCAATGCAACCTGATTGGCCGCTTGACTAGTAGTTCCTAATCTTCCAGAAAGCCAAATTGCTCCTGTAAACAATGCGATTTCAAAAAACATTTGCATTGCAGATGGAGTTCCTAATTTTATGATTTGAATATTGACTGACTTCTTGATTTCTTTTAAACTGAATCCTTTAAAATACGGATGAAAACGTTCTCTTAAATTCATCATGTAATGCATGTAACCTAACATTACAAAACGAGAAACAATGGTTCCAATCGCTGCACCAACTATTCCTAATTCTGGGAAAATCCAAATTCCATAAATCAATAAATAGTTCAACACTACATTTACAATATTTGCAATTATGGTTGCCCACATTGACAATTTGGTTTCGCTCATTCCATCAGCAAACTGCTTATAAGCCTGAAACATTATCAATGGAATCAATGAAAATGCAACAATATCTAAATAAGGTTTTGCTAATTCTACTACATTTTCAGGTTGCCCCATAAATGAAATAATGGGTTTTGAAAAAAAGATGATTGTAAATAAAGCCACTCCTAAAATCGTACATAAATACAATCCGTGATGAAAAGCACTTCTTGCTCCATCAATATCTTTTCTTCCATCTGCTTCAGCAACAAGTGGCGTAATAGCTGTTGAAAAACCTATTCCTAATGACATTGCAATGAATACAAAACTGTTTCCAAGTGAAACTGCTGCTAATTCTGTTGGTCCCAATTTACCAACCATGATATTATCTACAATTCCTACAACCGTATGTCCTAACATTCCTAAAATAATAGGATAGGCCAACTTTAAATTATAAGAAAATTCTTTTGTGTATGTAGATAAATTCATTTTTCAAAATTTGACTGCAAAGATAGAATTTTTGCATCTGTTTTCTCCCAAAAGGGAAACCTTATTTTTCTGCACTTAACTTATCGTGGTACATTTTAATATTATCTTGAATTTCTTGTTCTAATTGCGGATAATGAAATTCATATTTTTCTAGTTCTTCTAAAATAGATTTAGCGACTAAATAACGAGCCGTTTCTTTATTGTCAGCAGGAATAACTAACCAAGGAGCATGTGCTTTAGAAGTTTTATTTATGGCCTCTTCATAACATTTCTGATAATCATCCCAAAGCAATCTTTCCTTTAAATCGGCAGGAGAAAATTTCCAATTGTGTTGCTCTTTTTCCAAACGTCTTAACAAACGTTGGCGTTGTTCTTCTTTACTTAAATGCAAAAAGAATTTTAAAATAATCACTCCGTTTGAAGCTATATGTTTCTCAAATGCATTAATCCTTTCAAATCTATTTTCCCAAAACTCAGGCGTAATATCTTCTTCTTTTTCAATTCCTGGAATATTTTCACTTACAATATACTCCGGATGAACTCTGGTAATCAATACATTTTCGTAATGCGTTCTATTAAATACCGAGAATTTACCTTTTTCTGGCAAAGCTAAATAATGTCGCCATAAAAAATCGTGTTCCAATTCGGTTGAAGTTGGCGTTTTAAAACTATGCACCACTACTCCACGCGCATTAAATTCTTTAAAAACTTCTCTTATTAAACTGTCTTTTCCAGCAGTATCCATTCCTTGTAAGCAAATAAGCACGCTATATTTATTATGTGCATACATTTTATCTTGTACTTTACTCAATTTTTCTCTAATCTTTTGCAATTCTTTTTCTTTCTTCTTTTCCGATGTTGCAACATCAATAAAAGTAGGTAAATCATTAAGTTTTACTGAACTTAAAACTTTTAAAGAATCTATAGATATATTTTTCATATTTATAATTTATCTTATAAAGATAAAGTGTATTTTTATAAACGAAAAAAAATCCTAACTAAATATAATAATGAATTCTATTCTAACTAAAAATGTGTTTTTAATAAAAGAACACGTTGGTATGTTTAAAGCATCTAACAATTTCGATATTTTTAACCCTGAAAATGGCGCTATGATGATGACTTGTAGAGAGCCAAACCTTGGTGCTTTTACAAAAATATTTCGTTTTACCAGTTATAAAAAAATGACGCCGTTTAATATTGTTATTAGCGACAATCAAGGTAAAAAAATACTAAGTGTAAAAAGAGGTTTTACCGTTTTTAGATCTGATATTGAAGTTTTAGATGAAAACGATAGATTAATTGGTCTTTTCAAACAAAAATTCTTCTCTTTTGGTGGTAAATTTGAAATTCACGACAATAACGATAAACATTTATGTACACTACAAGGAAAATGGACCGGTTGGGATTTTAAATTCTTAAAAGAAAATACCGAACTAGCAACTGTGTCAAAAAAATGGGCAGGAATTGGTAAAGAGTTTTTCACCAGCGCAGATAATTATGTACTAAACATTAATAAAAATGTAGCTGAAGACAATAAAATTAGACCTTTAGTATTAGCAGCTGTTATGTGCATCGACATGGTTTTTAAAGAATAAACATTTAATATAAATTTTAAAAAGGCGTTAGAATCTGTTTCTAACGCCTTTTTTTTATAATTTTAAAAAAATATTTTAAGGTCGTCCCAACCTTTTACCAACTTTAGTGCTCTATATAATAAAGCAATGCAATTACAATGGATGTAAAAATTATACAAGCTTGTAGAAAACAACAAAGAGAAGGCCAGCGCTTACTATATGAGCAAATGGGTTCCAAGTTGTATTATACTTGCAAAAGATACCTTAAGAAGGAAGAAGATATAGAAGAAGTGTTAGCAGATGCTTTTTATACCATCTTTACAAAAATAGAGCAATTAAAAGAAGATTATGCTTTTGAAGCTTGGGCGCGAAAAATAACTGTCAACTTGTGTTTATTGCAATTGAAAAAAAATATTAATTTCAATTTGTATTTAGAAGATGTGAGCTATAATTCACAACCATTAGCAGATGAAGTTACTGAATTGGAAGAAGCTGATTTACTAAACTTACTAAACTACATTCCAGCAGGTTGTAGAACCATTTTCAGCTTGTTTGTTATTGAAGGATTCAGCCATAAAGAAATTGCCGCACAACTCGGAATTTCAGAAGGAACATCTAAATCACAATTAAACGCTTCTAAAAGCAAACTAAAAGAATTGGTAAACACTTTTTACTATCAAAAAGCAAAATAAGTCATGGGAACAGAAGACAAATTATATAACAAAATAAAACACGCAGCTGAAAATGCGGAGCAAAAAGACTTTCCAGGAATGGATAAAATTTGGGCGCGTGTAGAAGAAAAACTGGAGACAAACGTTGCCAAAAAAGAAACTTCTAATTGGAGAAAAATTGCAGTAGCTGCTTCCATTGTTTTAGTTGCAACAATTGGTTATCAGTTTTACATGAATACTGAAACAGTAAACACTCCAATTCTTGTAAATGAAGTTAAAATAGAACCATTAGAATCTAATGAAGTTCTTGTAGAAAGTAGTCCTGAGAACCAAATTATTAGTTCAGATGAAGCGGATGTTATTTTAGATAAACAAATAAACAAACCAAAGAACGAAGCAGTAGTAATTTCTAAAACAACCGAAAAGAAAACCACAATTTATCCAGAAGAAATTAGCCTTATGAATAACGATGAAGTTGTAACTTATGTTAGAGCCGATAAAAAAGATAAAAGCGCTATTGTAAAAGAAGAAGAAATTGAATTATTGTCTTTTGGAAAAGACCGTGAAAACCAATTAATACAAAATGGTCATTATAATTCTGTATCAACAAATGCTCCAAAATACACTGCAACAAAAGACGTAAAAAGAGAACAATTTGAATCTGATAATTTTAGCACAGCTACATCTAATCGTACTAAAAAAACAAGTCTATCAGTTGTTATTGATGGTGATTATTATTGTGCACTTGGAAAAGAAGGAGTTCATTTTATTGAACATAAATTGACCTTAAATCAGGATGGAACATTCATTTTCCATTCTTATTCAAATAATAAGCAGGCAACTCCAAACGAAGTAAATAAATACGGTAAAGGAAAGTGGACAGTTAAAAACAATATTATTGCATTTTTTTCCGATAGTCAAAAAGATTTTGATGAAAAATACACTTTAGACTTTACAAATTCAAAGGCAAGATTTGAAACCAAACATCCGAGAGATAAAACTGACCGAATAGTAAAAACGAAGATGGTCTTTTTGGAATCTGAAATTTTCTGGATGAATAGAATTGAGATGTTTAAAATGAAATAACAATTGAATTCAAAGAATCATCAGTAGATGAGATTAATAGAGCAGTCGCAGCCTTAACATAAAAAACAATTAATTATTCAAAACCTCGTTATTAAAACAAAAACACAATGTTAAAATCAATTCATATTATCACACTTATTCTTTTTTTTAACATTGCGTTTTCACAAAATGAAGAAACGAATACAAAAGGTTGGAAAATTAATCCGAAAATAAGTTCGAATATTCAAAACAAAGCATTAACAATTGTAAATGATACTTTTGTAACAGATGAGATTCTTAAAGCAATAGACCCAAAGAACATAGAAAAAGTTATTGTTATAAAAGGACAAGAAGCGATTATAAAATATGGCGAAAAAGGAAGAAATGGTGCTTTAGAAATAACAACTAAAAATATTTCGGAAAAAAGATTAAAAAAACTGTATTTAACTTATCCGGAAACGTATTTACCAAATACAAAAGGAAAAATAAAAATAATTACAGGAAGAATAGTCGATTGTGAAGAAAGGCCAATTAAAGACGCTAAAATAATGAATCTTAATGCTAAAATTGTATCAACTTCTGACAGCTTAGGCAATTATACTATTGAAACAAGAAAAAATGATGTTTTACTCGTTTCAAAAATGGGTTTTGAAGGCAGAAAAGTCTTAATTTCAAATGAAAAAACGCTTAACTTTTCTTTAAAAGTAACTGCAGTTCCGCAAGGAGTAATCTATAAAAAACCTGTTATTTATTTATATCCAACCGAAAAAACAGAAATCAAATTATCACTTGATGTAAATGGAAAGCTGCTTACTACGTTTCCTAAATATGATGAAAGTTGGAATATAACTGCAGAACCAAACGGACAAATTTATGACACAAAAACAAAACGTTATTACTCTTCTTTATTTTGGGATGCAGATGTTCAATTACCTAAAGAACATTATCAATATAAAGATGGATTTGTAATTTCGAAAGAAAAACTAACTGCTTTTTTTATTGAAAAATTAGAACATATTGGGTTGAGCAATCAAGAAACAAATGAATTTATTCAATTTTGGTTACCTATTTTAGAGCAAAACGAATACAACTTTATTCATTTTAGAATTAATGATGAATGTGATATCATTGCAAAACTAAATGTAGAACCAAAACCAGAAACTTCCATTAGAGTTTATATGGAATATTATGGTTTGGAAAAATTTACAACTATAAAAGAACAAATTTTACCTAAAACCGAGCGCAAAGGTTTTACACTTGTAGAATGGGGCGGCGTAGAAGTTAAAAAATAAATTGGTATGGAATTTGAAAGAGTTTACTAAAATTTAATAAATGAAAAATATTTTTTATTCTCTACTATTCTTAAGTCTAATTGCTTGTAAACAAAAAGAAGTAGACACCCCTAGAAGTAATAAAACCATAAAAAAAGAAACAAGTCTTAAAAACAACTTTTTAGATTCGAGCATAACTTCACTGGTAAAAAGCAAGGAGACTATAAAGAAAGGAAAAAATATTGAAACTATAATTTCAGAATTAAGTACAACAGATACGATTTTACATTTAGATTTATCTCATAAAAAAATAGATAATCTTCCTGATTTATCTTCTTATAAAATTTTAAGTTTAGATATCTCTTTCAATAATTTAGACACAATTATGTTGAGTAAATTACCATCAACATTAACAAAATTAAATGCATCTAATAATAATTTAAGTTCATTTTCTTCACTTAACTATAAAGGTAATACAAATGTGAGTTTTAAAACACATACAAATTCAAACCTTAATTTAAAGGAAATAAACTTATCAAATAACAATCTTAAAATTTTTAAAATACAAACATTTGAAAACAGAAAAATAGGTGTAAAAAATCAATTGAGAAAGATTAATCTTTCAAATAATAAATTAGAGCAACTACAATTTACAGGATATATTGAGTATTTAGATGTGTCAAACAACATAAACTTACCAAGCGAAAATCATTATATTATTGATCGAATTGACACTTTACTTCAAAAAAACAATAAAAACAAATTACATTCTAATTCAATATTTGGAAATAATGCTGAGAATTGCGACAAAGGAAATAAAAAAGCTATTTCAGATTTTCAAAATAACATTTATATTCTTCAAACTTTAGGACAAGCCGTTAATAAAGAATTTGATCCGTTTTTTATAAAATACACAAAAGAGAAATACAACATTTCAATTACATCTGCGCCTTGTGTTATTTTTACAGAAAGTAACTGTTATACTAAAACGATGCGAGCAAGAGTTTTAGCAAAATTTGGTAACGATATTGAAGTAAAAATGAAAGACGAAGCAATTGCAGCTTTTAAAAAAACGAATGAATATATTTCTACAATTAAACCAAAAATTGATACTGGTTTTGTATTTAGAGGTGCTCACACAAATGCAGAGTTTACTGAAAATTATTCTTCTATAAAAGATTTTTTCTTTAAAAACATAAGTAATACTGAAATATCCTATTGGACTATATACTTTTCAATTATAATTGAGAAAGATGGAACAGTTTCAAATTTAGAATTTAGTAAAGAACCTAAACCAGAAATTAAAAAAGAAGTTGAACGATTAGTGAATTTAATGCCAAAATGGATTCCTGCAACTTATTATAAAGAAAATGTTAGAATAGAAAAAAAACTATCTCTTTCTTCTAAAAAAGAAATGGAAATGATGGCAGAGATTAGACGAAAAAGAAAATTAAAAAACAATCTTAAATGAAAAAAACATATTTATTAATATTAATAACTTCAACAGTAATAAGCTGTAAGTCAATACCTGATTTTGAGTACAGCAAACTAACAAAAACAGACACAATTTATAAATTAGATATGTCCAATAGAAACTTAAAAGAACAACCAAATTTATCAGGTTATACAATAGTTGATTTAAACTTATCTAACAATAAAATTTTAGATTTTAATGAAACCTTTCTACCTAAAGGAGTTCAAAAAATAAACCTATCCAATAATAAACTAAAAGCTTTCCATTGTCAAAAAACAATTATTCAAAATTTAAATTTATCAAACAATTTACTTACTACTGTTCAGATGCCTTTATATTATGACATTAAAGCAGACACTTTAAATGTTGCTGATAATAAAGATTTAGAAACAAAAAGTTGGGCATTTCCAAAGTTTTATAAAACAGTAATCAACCATAGTATTTCTACTAAAAATTAATTCAATTATAGTTTTACATTTGTAGAAACAAATTACTACTTTTATTACAAATTCAATTCACATGAAAAAAATACTTATCGCTCTTTTAGTAGTTTTAGTTGCAATTCAGTTTTTTCAAATTGACAAAACGAATCCGGTTACGGATGAAAAATTAGATTTCCTTGTAATAAACAATACTTCGCCAGAAATTGCTTCGCAAATAAAAGCTTCTTGTTACGATTGTCATTCTAACCAAAGCACTTATCCTGCGTATACTTATGTGCAACCTATAGGATGGTTTGTAAAAAATCATATTGAAGATGGAAAAAAGCATTTGAATTTTTCTGAATTTGGAAATTATTCCGCTAAAAAACAAGCACATAAAATGGAAGAATGTTATGAGTTAGTTGAAGAAGCAGAAATGCCGCTTTCAAGCTATACATTAATTCATGATGAAGCTCTTTTAGATGCAACCCAGAAAGAAGTTTTAATTAATTACTTTAAAAAAATTGAAAAAGGAATTAAGAAATAAAGTCTGTAAAATTTATCCACAGATTCACAGATTAAAAAAACTTAATTTGGAGCTTTTTTTGTCATTCTGACGAAGGAAGAATCTTACCAAATTATTAAATGAGATTCTTCCTTCGTCAGAATGACAATTTTGAAACTGAAAAATTACTTCTTCTCTAATTCATTCATACTTTCCATTTTCTTATGTTCTAAGAAACCGTTCAAGTCTTCAAAATGTTCTACAACTCTTTTGTCTTTAAATTCGAAAACTTTAGTTGCTAATCCGTCTAAGAAATCTCTATCGTGAGAAACTAAGATTAATGTTCCATCAAAATCACGTAAAGCATCTTTAATGATGTCTTTCGTTTTCATGTCTAAGTGATTTGAAGGCTCATCCAAAATTAATAAGTTAACAGGTTCCAGCAATAATTTAATCATTGCTAAACGTGTTTTTTCTCCTCCAGAAAGCACTTTTACTTTTTTAGTAATATCATCGCCTTGGAACATAAATGCTCCTAAGATGTTTTTTATTTGTGTACGAACATCGCCTACTGCAATATTGTCTATAGTTTCAAAAATAGTTGCTTTTTCATCTAATAAAGCTGCTTGATTTTGAGCAAAATAACCTATTTGTGCATTGTGTCCTACTTCTACACTTCCGCTATTGATTTCAATTTCTTTCATAATCGCCTTAATCATAGTCGATTTTCCTTCTCCATTTTTCCCTACGAAAGCAACCTTTTCTCCTCTTTCAATTACAATATTGGCATCTTTAAAAATAACATGCTCACCATAACTTTTATGTAAATCTTTTACAATAACTGGATATTGACCCGAACGAACGGAAGGTGGAAATTTCAACTTTAAAGCAGAATTATCTACTTCATCAACTTCAATTGGAACAATTTTTTCCAGCATTTTCACACGCGATTGTACCGATTCCGTTTTAGAGAAAGTTCCTCTAAAACGATCAATAAACGCCTGATTATCTGCAATAAATTTTTGTTGTTCGTCGTATGCTTTTTGTTGGTGCACACGTCTGTCTTTTCTTAATTCTAAATAATGCGAATATTTGGCTTTGTAATCGTAAATTCTTCCCATTGTAACTTCAATCGTACGATTTGTAATATTATCTACAAACGCTCTATCGTGCGAAATTACCATAACCGCTTTTGCCTGATTTATTAAGAAATCTTCTAACCATTGAATACTATCCATATCCAAGTGATTGGTTGGCTCATCTAAAAGAATTAAATCGGGCTTCTTTAAAAGTATTTTAGCTAATTCAATTCGCATTCTCCAACCTCCAGAAAATTCTTTCGTTGGACGATTCAAATCTTCACGTTCAAAACCTAAACCTTTTAAAACTTTTTCAACTTCTGCTTCATAATTTACTTCATCTATTGCATAGTATTTTTCAGAAAGTTCCGAAACGCGTTCAATTAACTTCATGTACGCATCACTTTCATAATCGGTACGAATAGTCAATTGTTCGTTGATTTCGTCCATTTCTTTTTTCATGTCTAAAACTTCAGCAAACGCTTTTGAAGTTTCTTCCATAACGGTACAATCGTCACTAGCCAACAAATGTTGTGGTAAATAAGCAATTACAGCTTCTTTTGGTGCCGAAATATTTCCACGTGTTGGTTTATTTTGACCAGCAACAATTTTAAGCAGTGTAGATTTTCCTGCTCCATTTTTACCCATTAAGGCAATTTTATCATTTTCATTAATGGCAAAAGTAACGTCACTAAAAAGTACTGTTCCGCCAAATTCTACTGCAATATCGTTTACTGTAATCATCTTTTTTAGATTGCTTGATTATTAGACTTTTTAGATTACTTAGATACATCTAACGATCTAAAAATCTAATATTCTTTTTTGAAGGTGCAAAGATAGATTAATTTCGAAATGAAGCAATTGCAAAATACACTACTTTAGATTGATTTAACTTCTGTTAGTAGTTTGCATTCAAATATCTTCTTATCTTTGGTTAAATTATAAATAAAAAATAAAATGAAATCGAAGATTCACGAATACCAAAACAAAATATTAAATATGAGTAATAAAATAGCAGTATTTGCATTTGCTGTAGCGTTACTTACTACAAGTTGTAAAAAAGAGGACAAAACAGAAGTAGTTGTTGAGCCAACTCCAGAGGTTACCGGTTTACAAATTATTACCGATTCTACTAAAGTAAATTGGACCGCTTTTAAAACAACTGAAAAAGTTGCTGTTGGTGGAAGTTTTAAATCGATTGAATTAAAAGATATTAAAACAGGTGAAACACCTGAAGAAATTTTAGAAGGTGCTGCTTTTTCAATTCCTGTAAGTAGTTTGTTTACTGACAATGCTGATAGAGATTCAAAATTGAAAACCATTTTCTTTGGCACTTTAAAAAACACTGAATTATTATCAGGAACAATTAATTTTAGAGAAGGAAAATGCTACATGACTTTAACAATGAATGATGTGACTAAACAAATTGTTACAGAATACACTTTTGAAAATAAATTATTCACTTTAACTTCTACACTTAATGTAGAAGAATTTGGTGGAGAGAAAGCAATTGCAGCTATAAATACTGCTTGTTTAGAATTACATAAAGGAAAAGACGGAGTTAGTAAAACGTGGAACCTTGTAGATATTAAAGGATCTGTATTATTTCAGTAATTTTTTTCTTTATTAGTAATGCATAAAAAACACATTTTACCTTTATTATTACTAGTACAAATTATTTTGGTTAAAATAATAGCCTTCTTTCCTGTTATAGTGGAAGAAGGTTATAGTAAAGGTTTATATCTTACAATAACCTTTATTACAAGAAATCTATTTGGCTTTTTTCCGTTTTCCGTTGGAGATATAATGTATTATGTTCTGATATTTCTATTACTACGATGGATTTGGAACCACCGAAAAGGATTTTGGAACAATTGGAAAAACAACGGCTTAACTATTTTGAGTTGGTTTTCTATTTTTTACTTTTTCTTCCATTTTTTATGGGGATTGAATTATTATAGAGTTCCGCTTCATGAAAAATTGAATATTGACAAAGAATATTCTTTAGCCGAATTAGAAGCATTTACTCAAAAAATGATTGCTCAAACAAATGCTGTTCAGTTATCTATTACCCAGAATGATTCGGTTGTGGTTGTAGTTCCGTATTCAGACACTGAACTGTTTGAATTGGCTCAAAAAGGCTATACTAAATTACCTGAAGAATTAAGTGATTTTAAATACCAATATAAAAGCGTCAAAGCTTCCTTATTTAGTTATCCTTTAAGTTATATGGGTTTTGGTGGTTATTTGAATCCGTTTACCAATGAAGCACAGGTTAATATTTTAAAGCCTAAATACAATTCGCCATTAACTATTTGTCATGAAATGGCGCACCAAACAGGAATAGGTAGTGAAAGTGAATGTAATTTTATAGGTTTTATTGCGGCTTCAAAAAATGAAGATGTTTATTTTCAATATGCAGCATATAGTTTCATAACGCGTTATTGTTTGCATAATCTTGAAATGATGCAGGAAGGAAAATCAGAAAAATATTTTGAAACTATAAACAAAGGTGTTTTGAAAAACTTTGACGAAAACGAACAGTTTTGGGAAAAGTACCACACACCTATTGACACTGCTTTTGAAATTTTCTACGACAGTTTCTTAAAAGTAAACCAACAACAAGATGGCCTAGAAAGCTATAGTAAGTTTGTAGGATTGATGATTGGGTATGAGAAGAATTTTAACTAAATTTCATCACTAGTAAAACTGGTCAATTTCTTCTTTTTATACGGACGAATAATCAATCGTGCTTCTCTATCAAAACGGATATAATTATACACCCAATTTAAAAATACAACAGCTTTATTTTTAAAACCAATAAGTGAAAATAAATGCACAAACATCCACACAAACCAAGCAAAAACACCACTAAATTTATAACTTTTTAAATCCACAACGGCTTTGTTTCTTCCTATGGTTGCCATTGAACCTTTGTCTTTATATACAAACGGCTTCATTACTTTTTTATCAATTAACTTAATAATATTATCAGCTAAATGCCTTCCTTGTTGCATGGCAGGTTGTGCCATCATAGGATGTCCTTGCGGATATTCGTCTGAAAACATGGAAGCAATATCGCCAATGGCAAAAATATTATCGTACCCTTCTGCTTGATTGAATTGGTTTACTTTTACACGTCCTACTCTTTCCACAAGGCTTTCTACTTCTAAACCACCTACTAAAGCACCTTGCACTCCAGCTGTCCAAATTACCGTTGCGCTATCAAAAGACAAATCGGAATTTGTAGTAACAATTCTAGTATCGTAACCTGTTACACGAACATTTTTCCAAACGCTAACTCCTAATTTAAGTAAAAATTCTTCTGCTTTTTCAGAAGCGTGTTCACTCATGGTGTTTAAAATTCTATCGCCGCTTTGAATAAGGTTGATTTCCATTTTACGAACATCTAAATCAGGATAATCTTTTGGAAGAATGGCTTTTTTCATTTCGGCTAAAGCACCTGCAAGCTCTACACCTGTTGGTCCGCCACCAACCAAAACAAAATTCATTAAACTATGACGTTCATCAATATCATTTGTCAATAAAGCCTGCTCAAAGTTTTCTAAAATAAGACTACGAATGTTTAACGATTGCGGAATGGTTTTCATAGCCATGCAATTGCGTTCCATTTCTTTGTTACCAAAGAAGTTGGTTTTTGAGCCAGTTGCCATAACCAAATAATCGTATTTTATTTCGCCAATATCTGCAATTAATTTGCAGTTTTTGGTGTCAATTTCACGAACTTCGGCTAAACGGAAGTAAAAATTTTCAAATTCCTGCACCACTTTTCGAATAGGATAGGCTATAGAATCGGGTTCTAAGCCACCAGTTGCAACTTGGTATAATAAGGGTTGAAAATTATGATAGTTATGCTTGTCTAGTAAAACGACCTGCACTTTTTTATTTCTTAATTTTTTTGCTAATGCAATACCAGCAAAACCACCACCTATAATAACTATTCGAGGAAAACTTGAACGAGGAATATTCATTTTGAATTTTGAATTTAAGTCTTACAAATATACGAAGTTTGTTTGTTAGATAATTGTCTAAAGCTGTGAAAAAATTCAAGCTTCAACTTAAACAATTAATGACTATTATTGTAACAACTTAAACAGTTTAACTACTTATAGGCATGAGTGAAGCTTTAGAGGAACAATTTGTAAGCCTTTTACAAAAAAATCAGAATATAATCCACAAGATTTGTAGACTATATACTACTGATAGTGACGCACATAAAGATTTGTTTCAGGAAATTACCATACAACTCTGGAAAGCGTATCCAAACTTTAGAGGAGATTCTAAATTTACTACTTGGGCATATAGAGTAGGTTTAAATACTGCAATTACACTTTATAGAAAAAAGAAAAAAACAATTCACACTATTGAGTTTGACAGCACTTTCCATAAGGTAAAACAAGAAGATTACAACTACGAAGAGGAAGAGCAATTAAAACTTTTGTATAGTGGTATAAAAGAATTAAACGATATTGAAAAGGCCTTAGTCTTTTTGTATTTAGAAGATAAAGATTATAGCGAAATTTCCGAGACTTTAGGGATTACAGAAGTGAATGCAAGAGTGAAAATGAATAGATTGAAAGGGAAATTAAAAAAAATATTAAATCCGTAAGATGATGGATGAATTAGAAATATTAAAACGAGATTGGAAAAAGAATGAGAATTCTTTTAACCAAATAACGGAAAAAGAAATTTACGGTATGTTGCATAAAAAATCATCTTCAATAGTGAAGTGGATTTTAGTTATAAGCATATTAGAAATTTTACTTTGGGTAATATTGGGTGTGTTTTCGGTAGACGAAAGTTATTTAAAAACATTAGAGACTTATCATCTAAAAACTATTATGCCAATAATATCTGCTCTAAATTACGCTGTAATTTTATTCTTTATTTATTTATTCTATAAAAACTATAAGGCAATAAATACTACAGATACCGTAAAACAACTAATGCAATCTATTTTAAGAACTAGAAAAACAGTACAACAGTATGTTTGGTATAATATAATAATGTCCTTTTTAGCTGTTTTACTTATTTTTATTTGTCAAGTTAAATACGACCCAACTCTAAATTCCATAATTGAGAGAAACAGTCAAAATGTTACTACAAATACTTTATATGTAGCACTTTTATTTATTTACATAATTGTAGGCTTAGTAATTGTAGGTTTGATTTGGTTATTCTACAGATTAATTTATGGAATACTTTTAAAACGATTGAACCAAAATTACAAAGAATTAGAGAGATTAGATTTATAAAAAAATCCCGCTTAAGGCGGGATTTTTTTTATTTAGTATTTCCATTTTCTTTCTTCATCTAACTTAGCGTTCTCTTCTAGTTCCTCAACCGGAATAACTTTTAAAAAGGAAGCGTGTTGCTCAATTGCATATTCAATTTTTTCAACAATTTCTTCAATAGATTCATTTTCGTAATCAAAAACTAAAGGTTCTTTAATTATAAAAGATTGCAAGATTCCTTTTTTCTTTATCAACAACCCTTTTCTATCAAATGAACGTCTAAAGCCGTCAATAACAATTGGCACCACAATAGGTTTATGTTGCATAATTATATGTGCAGTTCCTTTTCTTACAGGTTTAAAAGACCTTGTGGTTCCTTGTGGAAAAGTAATTACCCAACCATCTTCTAGTGCTACTTTTATATTTTCAGTATCATTTGGGTTTACTCCTCTTTTAACATCTTTACCTTCTGCCCTCCAAGTTCTTTCCACAGAAATTGCTCCTGCATACGCTAAAATTTTAGGCAATAAACCAGAAGTCATTGTTTCTTTAGCAGCTACATAATACATATTCATTTTTGGATTCCATAAATACCCTACATTCTTAATGTTGTTTTCTCTTCCTTTTAAACTTGCGTTTAAAACATGAAACATAGCAACAACGTCCGCAAAATAAGTCTGGTGATTTGAAATGAATAAAACATTAGTATCTGGAAGATTTCTGATAATTTCAGAACCTTCAATATGCAAACTGTTAAATCCACGATATCTTTTATGTGTTAATACCGCTGCAATACGTATTAACCATTTTTTTAAAAATAATATATGTCCAAAAGGATTTCTTTTAAATAATCCCATAATTTTTTTGTTTTTTGTTATTAGGCAAGACTACAAATTTAATAAAACAGAGGGATTTTGGGCAATTAATTAGTAAAAAAAGAGAAAACGAATGGGTCTTTTATTTATTTTTTAAAACATTAACTAATGCTTCTTTCAATTCACTCATCATCATTGCAGTTGCTCCCCAAACAATATATTTTTCGACCATAAATGCAGGAACTTCAATATCCTTAGCGTAAGAGGTTGACATTCTAACATTTGTGATTGTTTTGTCATCTAAAAAAACAGATAATGGGAACTCTAAAACTCTTTTTACTTCATCTAAATCGGGTACAAATTTTAATTCTTGATGTGAAATTCCCATAAAAGGAGAAACTAAGAAATTACTAGGCGGAATATAAATAGTACTAAATGGCTTAATTACTTGTATTTTATCTGGAGAAATCCCTACTTCTTCATGTGTTTCTCTTAAAGCTGTTTCAGATAAATCTTTGTCAGCCAATTCTACTTTCCCTCCAGGAAATCCAATTTGAGAAGAATGCACACCAGGATAAGAATTTCGAACTATTAACGCTAAATGTGTTTCATTATTTTTTGGATAAAACAACATTAATACAGCTGCTTCTCGTGGTTTTTTGTCTGCATAGTCCATTTCTTTTAAAAAAGAAATACGCTCCAATGGAGCCATTTTTGCATGCGCATCTGCTGCTAGCAACTTTTCTTTTTCTATTTTTGGAATATATTTAACAAAATCAAGAAACAACATGATATATTAATATTTTTGTAACTTCTAAATTAGTTCAATTTTTTAACATATCACTAATCAAAAGCTTAAAATGTTTAGTAAAGAAGACGCTCGCGAATTAAAAAAAGAATTTTGGACTGCATTTGCAGCATCTGATTCCAGAAAATGGATACTTTATAACACCAAAATTAAAGATGTAACTTTCAAATTCTTTGTAGACAATAAAAAAGCACAAGTTTTATTAGATATAGAACCAAAAGACGAGAATCACAGAACCATTTATTTTGAAAAAATAGAGTCTTTAAAAGATCTTTTACTTGAAGATTATTTACCAGATGCAGTGTTAGAAAGAGACTTTCATTTAGAAACTGGTAAAATAATTAGTAGAATTTGGGTGGAAAAAAAAGGAATTAGTAGTAACAATAAAGAAAATTGGCCAGAAATATTTGATTTTTTTAGCGAAAAGATGGATGCTTTTGAACGATTTTTCTTTGAACATGAAGAATACATTAAAGATTTAGAAATAAATACTTAAAAACAATTCTTGTTACATAGCTAACATTTTATTTGTACTTTAAAAAGTAACTTTGAATAATAAATTTAAACATCATGAAAACAATATTTATATTTTTATTAGCTATTACTTTTAATTCATGTAACTCACAAGAAAAAAAACCTATGGAATCAAAAATAAAAAAAACAGACACTGAATGGAAAGCAAAACTATCAGATTTAGAATATGAGGTTTTAAGAAATAAAGGAACTGAAAGAGCTTATACCGGAGAGTACTGGGATCATTTTGAGAAAGGAACATATGTTTGTGCAGCATGTGAAGCGCAATTATTTGAATCGGACACGAAGTTTGAATCGCATTGCGGCTGGCCATCATTCGATAAAGCAATTGAAGGAAGCGTAAAATACAATAAAGACGTAAGTTTTGGTATGGAACGAATAGAAGTTGTTTGCGCAAACTGTGATGGACATTTAGGCCATATCTTTGATGACGGACCAAAAGAAACAACAGGACAGCGTTTTTGTACTAACTCTGTATCAATAAAGTTTATTCCTAAAAAATAATTGTATTAAAAAATACATCTTATTAATTAACACAAATACTTATTAATCTTATAATTACAATCGTTATTTTTTCATTCCTTACTAATTGTTTTTTTTGCTCAAAGAAATAAATTTAGTACTTTTAAAAAACAAAATTAAAGTATGTTAATTAGCTCCATTAAAGATAATTTTAACCAAATTTCACAACTTCTAATACAATTAGATAATTCCGCTTATATTTTTCAACATTCCGAATTAAGTAATGCAACAATTGGAGAGCATACAAGACATATTATAGAAATGTATCAATCCTTACTAAAATCTTATGCTTCTGGTGTGGTTAATTATGATAAAAGGGACCGTAATATGCAAATACAAACGGATGTTCTTTTTGCTTTAAAAGAAATTCAAAACTTACAGAATAGTTTAAATTTAGACAATAAAGAATTAAGTATTGAGCAAGGAACAAATGAAGTATATTTTCAAGTAAACACTAATTATTTTAGAGAATTACTGTATAATTTAGAACACAGTATTCATCATCTTGCATTAATAAAAGTTGCGATTTTAAAAAACCCAGAAATTACTATTTGTGAAAATTTTGGTGTTGCAAAATCTACAATTGAATATAGAACACAATGTGCACAGTAACTTTTGTACCTACAATTGACGGAGTTTGTATTACTTCTAACAGAGATGAAAAAACGGCACGTCAAAAAGCAATTCCGCCGACCAATTACAGAATAAACAATAAAGAAATTTGTTTTCCAAAAGACCAACAAGCTGGCGGAACTTGGTTTGCACACGATAATAAAAATATAATTGTTTTATTAAATGGTGGGCAAGAAAAACATACTTGGAAAGGAAATTACCGAAAAAGCAGAGGTCTAATTGTATTAGACTTAATAAGCTCTAATAATCCGTTAGCCGAATGGGAAATTATTGATTTAAATGAAATAGAACCTTTTACTATTGTTTTTTATAATTCTGAAAAGCTAGTAGAATTACAATGGAATGAACTTGAAAAATCTACTATAGAATTAGATAAATCACAAAATCACATTTGGTCTTCTTCTACTTTATATTCAAAAGAAATTAGAGCAGAAAGGGCAAAATGGTTTGAAAAATTTATACTTCAAACTAAAATTACAACCTCTGATTTACTTTTAGAATTTCATCAATTTACGGAAAGTAAGAACGTAGAATACGGATTACAAATTAATAGAAATAATCTACTTAAAACCGTTAGCATTACACAATGTGTTGTAAAAAACACAATTAGTTTGAATTATATAGATTTATTAGATTAATGAAAAATATTCAATTATTTCTACATAAACTTACAAATTGGGAATATTGGCCATTCCAAATCGTTTATATTCCAATCTACTTTCAATATATTTATTATGTAGTTCGAACACGCTCGTTCTTTTATTTCAACGCTTCAAATCCAACTATTAGAAATGGCGGCTTCTTTATGGAATCTAAAAAGGAAATTTATGATTTAATTCCGCAAAAATATTATCCAAAAACAATACTAATAGAAAATAAAACTCCAATTGATTTCATTTCAGAATTAATAAAACTTAATAATATATCATTCCCTTTAATTTGCAAACCAAATGTTGGGTTAAGAGGAACGGCAGTTAAAAAAATATCCAACACAAAGGAACTTACTTCTTATGCTTCCAAAGCAAATTTTGACTTTTTAGTACAAGACTTCATCCCATATGCAAATGAAATAGGTTTGTTTTATGTGAAATTACCAAATGAAAAGTTTGGAAAAATAACTGGAATTGTTGCTAAAGAATTTTTAATACTTATTGGTAACGGAAAAAACACAATTAAAGAACTTCTTGAAAAAGATCCTAGATACCAATTACAACTAAAGGTTTTAGAAGAAGAATATCGAGAAAAACTAAATGAAATTTTAAAATTAGATGAAACAATTAATTTAGTTCCATACGGAAATCACTGTAGAGGAACAAAATTTATAGATGCAAGTAATTTAATCACGTTAAAATTAACAGATACTTTTAATGAAGTTTGTAACCAAATAGATGGTTTTAACTACGGTAGAATGGATATTATGTTTAATTCTTATGAAGAATTAGAAAACGGAGTCAATTTTCAAATTGTAGAAATTAATGGTGCAATTAGTGAGCCAACTCATATATATGATCCTAATCACTCTTTACTATATGGATGGAAAGAACTTACTAAACATTTTCATTATCTATATGTAATAAGTAAGCAAAACAAACAAAAAGGCCACCCATACCTCACCTTCAAACAAGGGGTTCGTGAATTTAAAAAACATAATGAATATTATAATGCTATTTTAGAGTTTTAATATTCATTATAAACCTTTACTTCACTGGGTTTTATCTAAATCTTCGAAAAAATACTTTAAAACAAAAAAAAATCCTCACATTTCTGTGAGGATTTATTATTCTGCGGAGAAAGAGGCTTTTTCATTTCAATTTTATAGATCATATTGAAATAAATAAGCTTTGAAGTAAAAAGTGGTTTAAGCTCTTTAAAAAAATGAATTTCCTCAGTTTCTGTTTTAAAATTATTTTTAGAAACATATTTCTTAATATGGTTTATTGCAATTAGAGTTATTTCAATTGCTTTTTCACATTTCTTAATTTGATTATCAATTTCTAAATCAATGAAATTTAGTTGTTCAATAAGTTTTAAAAATTGATTATTGATATATGAATTCAATTGTGATAATTTTAAATTGGTTATGAATCGCTATCGAATTCTCTAATTTATTTTAATCTTGGTTTTTTTCAATTTCATTTTGGATATCCTGTAAATATATTTTGTCAATATGATGTGTATAAATATCAATCATATACTTTTTAGACAAATAAAGTTCTTGGGCTTTTTTTATATCTCTACTATATTTTTCTTGATTTTTTATTTTTTTAAATGCTAAAGCTTGATAATAATAGGTTTCAGCGATTTCATTTATTTTGGATTGTTTTTTAAATTCATTAATTGCTTTCTCATAATCATTAGTTTCAAGAAATAATACACCTAAATGTAAATGGTCATAAAGACCTTGACAAGTTGTATCTTTTTCAATTTGATTTTTAATAATTTGAATTGCTTTTACTTTTTTTCCTAACATCTTATAACAAAGACCTTTAGCTATGTTTAAGTGATAATCTCCATTTTGACAATAACCAATATCATAATCGACAATTCTGTCTAATTCTTCAATATCTTGAATTGCACCTTTATAATCTCTAAAAAATTGAAATCTACACCAACCTCTATAATTTAAATTTTCTTTTGGATTTAGTTTAACAGCTTTATCAATTAGGGTTTTCCAATTGATAAAATCGCCAGTTTTTAGAAATGCAGTTGATTTCTGCTTGTAGACAAGAGCATATTCCGGACACATTTCAATTGCCTTGTCTTTAATTTCCATATACTTTTGGGTAAGCTGAAAATAGTCTGGCGACTCTTCGAGAAACTTACATGCTTTATATCGGCATGAATCACCTTTCATTAGAAACACATTGCAATTGTCTTGAGAAAAAACTAAACAAAAATTTAATGTAAAGAAAATCGCTATAAAGTAATATTTTAATTTCATGGTAATATTTCAATTAGTTCTCCTTTTTCAATTTTAAATATCAAATATTGATAATAATCTCTTTGAATGTTATTCTTAATAAAAGGTTTCCATTTAACAAGCCTCTGAGTAATTGAAAGTAATTGATTTGTTATTGAAGTATCAAAATGTTTTTCTTTATAATTTTTATCCATACCAATTATTCTATATCTGCCAGAAACTCCTTTACAATTTACCAAAAACCTAATTCTTATATTACCAGACTCTTTTTTTACAATTTTATGATTATAGTTTTTCTCAAAGATCTTTTCTACTTCATACTTTTCATCCAAATATGTTTTCCCACCAACAATTTTTGTAAATGCATAGTATTGTACTACTAAACTATCATTATTGCAGAGTTTAAATTCAGTACTATCAATTTTTTCATCAAAAGCAATATCTCCTATCATTCGAGGATATTCTTTTGATACATTTTTCGTTGTATTGCAAGAGTTGAATATCTGTATCAATAATGAAAAACAAATTATTTGTAAATTTCTAATCATGTTTTTATATTTTAAAAATAGAATTTCTTGTTATGATTTTATAAAAATTAATTTATTTCAATAGCATTTTTCCAAATTCGCTTTTCATTTTTTATATCTCTTATTTGTAAATGTGGCATTCCCTTTACTAAAATAAAATTTACTTTCCCATTTGTTTTTAATCGTTCAAATTCTCTTAATTTAAATTTATCATAGATGTTTATAGTTGCAGACTTTAACACATCTATATCCGATAAACCACATTCTTTTAATAAAATTAATTCTTCAAAAAATTGTGAAGTGTAATCCATTCCAAGATTAGGAGAGTCAGTTCCTGCAAGTATGCTTATCCCATTACTATATAATTTTCTCACTTCATTTTTTAATTGATCTAAACTTAAATAAATACTGTCTATTCCACTTACCTTTGCTTCGTTAATAACTTTTTTTATTACTGAAAGTGTTGGGATAATAAAGGCATTTTTTTCTTTTATTAATTTTAAATCTTCATTACTTGAAATCGAGTTTTTTCTATACCATATATGAGCTAAACCATCTATATTTAGATTAATAACATCTAAACCACTTTGTAAATCTGAAATATGGGCTAATGCAATTTTATTTTGGTTGTGAGTCTCTTTTATTACTTCTATTAGTTTAATTGAATCTAATATTGACATAGAAAGCTCATGAGTTATTTTGATATAATCTGCATTTTCAGCAACTCTATCCTTTACAAATTGACTTGAAGAAAGTGTATCATTAATAGTTGGGATTTTAACACCAAATTGAGTACCATGTCCACCAGGTGATGTAGCACCAACATTTGAAGAATAAAACTTGCAATATTTGATAGAGTCATTATACGTTCTAAACATGTTAGCTCTTCTATCTGTACTAAACATATCAAGCATAGCAAATATGCCTACACTTTGGGCTTCTTTAAGATTCTCTGAACTTCTGACATGGACATGAGCATTAATCAAAGGTGGTAATATGGTTTTATCCTTTCCATCAATTATCGTCGAGTATTTAAAGTGCTTTGAATCCGTTGAAATACTTTTAATTCCATTTTCATTAAAAACAAAATTTACATTTTCTATTACTTTATCTCCATCAAAAACATTCACGTTTTTTATGATAGTATAGTGCTGCTTTGAACAAGATGTAAATCCTAAAATTATAATTACTATCCAAATTTTATATTTCATTTTATATATTTAATTAGTTTTCTGTTTAATTTTCTTTAAAATTATTTTTTGTAATTTTTCTGGTTCTGTATTAAAAACTGTATGACCAGATTTTCTCATCCAAAAAAATTTCTTTTTTGGTGCTGAAATAAATTTAAAATAATCTTTAACTAAATAGTGCATTTTGAGCTTATCTGCATTTCCTTCGATGAAATAAATTGGACAATTAATTTTTGGTAATGTTTTGAATAAATTGCTTTCAGTTGATTTTTTCCAAACATCAAACCAAACCGACATCCATTTATAATAGTTGGTTTTAAAATCTTCTTTTTTTGCAAAGTCAACCCCATTGTGTATAAACAACCATTTTTGGGAATAGAATAAGTCTTCTTGGTTTTCAAAAGGAATCTTTACCAAATTCAATTCATTTATTGCATCTTTATTATTTGATTTTATTGCCCAATTTTTTAACGTTTCCATTGTTAATTCGGATGATTTAGTTTGATTGATGATTGGGCTTATTGCAATATAAGCGTACAACAATTCTGGATGCTTTTCTACAATATCAAAACCCAATACAGAACCCCAAGAATGTGATACTAAATAAAGTTTATCTCGACTGAATCTCTTTAAAATAAATGTAATAATTTCATAAGTATCATTTTTGAATAATTCTTGGGTTAATGCAACATTTGTTGGATTTAATTTTAAGGTTTCACCTGTTTCCCTTTGGTCCCAATTAATAATTACAAATTCATTTTTTAATTGGTCTGTATAGTTCTCCGAAACTTCAATTAACGAGCTTCCTGGTCCACCATGCAAAAACAATAAAATGGGTTTTTCTTTGTCATTTCCTTTTATGCTTATTAATTGTTTTATCCCTCCAATTTGTGTTATTTCAGTTGTGTCAATTTTTGAATTGACCTGACTTTTACATAAACTTATTTTAAACAGGAAAATAAATATGATAAAATAAATTTTCGATATTTTTTTCATTTTGATTTAAGTTATGATTGTTAATTAACTATTAATTCAACATTAAGTTCTTCTCCAATCATAAGCTTTGGGATGAGTCTGTGATATGTTAAATTTGGTGCTTCTGTAGTGAGATTTTGATTGAAAGTAACCGTTAGTGTTTTTGCAGTTGTTTCACAGTCTTCTACCAATTCATAATTAATGGAACTATTGCCAGTTGTAAACCCTTTTTTCCCAATTACTAAATCATAAATTGTAAAGTCGATTGTTGGTAGGCAACTTCCAGTTACTAAATCTGAAAACTCAACTTGATTTCTAATGATTATATAATCTTCAGAAAGATTAATATCCATTTGGTATTCTGGCTCGATACATCCATGTTCATTTGCAAGACTTGTAGTGCTTATCACTGTATCTGTGCATTTCTCATCACTTTTAGAGTAGGATAAAATTCCAAATAATAAAATTCCGATAAATAAGATTTTGCTTTTCATAACAGTATTTTTTAAGAGATGTATAAACATTAGAAATATTGTTCTATTCCATTTTCTATCTATTCTTGAAACGCAAGTATGAATAAAATATAGGGACTAGGGTTATTATTGCGGTGATGATTAAAAACACAATTAAATTTGCTTGTTCATTTAAAATCAGACTTGCGAATAGTATAACAATCCCACCAACAAGCCACATTTTCCCGACCATTCTGTGTGTTTCTTTCCAGATGGTATCACTCTCTAAAGTCCACGGTGTTCTGATGCCAAGGAAGTAATTTGGCTTTATTGTTTTGAAATAATTTCCTAAAATAACGAATAAAATACCTAATCCTAAAATCACATAATTCGGATTGGTAATAGTCTGATTTTTTGATGAATAAATTATTAACAAGGCTAAAGCTGACATAAAAATCGTTACAAAGATTTTTATATTTTGAAAATTATTTCCAATTTGATTCAGTTTGTTTTTTGGAACAATTCTCGGAAATAAGAAGATGATATAAACGAGTAAAGGCAATACAATCGGAACTAAAATAAGCAAGCCTTTACTGCCATAACCGTCAATTTCGCCTTTGATATTCCAATGAATGGGGACTCCTCCCTGCGGTAATTCATTCCAGATATAAGCCAAATAAATAAAGGGAAGTAAAACAACGACAATAATTGGTAGCTCCTTTTTTAGCGATAGTTTCATAATATTATTTTTTATGAGTTGTTTTAATTTTTGCAAGTTGTGTTCACAAGCTTAATTATTTCGTATGTTGTTTTATCCATTCAGCAATTATTTTTAATGCTTTTGGTGAAAATGTTTCTTCAATTTCTGAATATTCAGTCATATCTCCAGTCTTGCTTTCTTGAAAAAGGTGATTCAAATTTTCTAATTCTAAAACCTTTTTGGAACTATTTTTTGGCAAAGCGTTTTCAATAGCGAGCAAGTTTTCTTTAGATGCCACTTGAAAATCTTTACTGCCATTGAGTGCCAAAACAGAACAATTTAATTTTTTTAAATAGTCAGATGGTTTAGACTGGATAATTGCAACCATTTCAGGACTTGTAATTTGGTCAACTATTCCTATTCTTTGATTCTCGGGTAATTGTCCGTTATATTTAGCTATGAAATAGTTGTTCAAAGAGTCCTTTAAAACTTCAATAGTCATTTCTGAATTTTTTATAATATCGTAAGCACCTTTTAACCCATCTGCAGACTGCATAATTTGTTGTTCATTCATCCCCATTAATCGCTCCTTTGCAGCTTTTTGTTCGAGCATTAATTTATCTCCATCGACACCTGGTGCAGCTAAAAGCACGATAAAGTCAATATCTTTTCGTGCTGAAGCAATTTTTGGTGCAATGATTCCACCAATGCTGTGACCAATCAACCCTATCTTTTTGTTATCAATTTCCTTTCTTGCTTTAAGATACTCTACGGCAATCTCAACATCTGCACTAAATTGGTCTAATGAAGTTTGTCCAAAATCTCCTTCGGATTTTCCAACACCTCGTTCGTCAAATCGCAATACAGCAATTCCATTTTTTGTGAGGTAGTCAGCAAGAACCAAATAGGGTTTGTGTCCAAACATCTCGCCATCTCTATTTTGTGGACCACTACCACTAATTATTATTGCTACTGGAAACTTTCCGTTTTTTTCGGGTAAGGTCAATGTTCCGTATAGATTAACTTCGTCAGCTGTATTTTTAAACGCAATGTCCTCTGTATAATAGCCAAAAGGTTCTTTAGGTTCTTGTGGTCTGTTTAACTCAATACTTCCTTTAACCAAAATCATATTGAATGGACGACCATTTTGGCTGATTTTTCCAACAAATTCATTACTTGAATTTAGACGTCCATTGTATTCCATTTGGAAATTTGGAAGGGAAATTTTTAAAATGGAATCGGTGAAGGTTGTGCTTTCAACATTTGCATTGCTCAAACCTTGTTTTGGAATACCCATTGTAGATATGTAGCCATTATCATTTTTTGAAATATTAAATGTAAACTCTAATTTAGAACCATTTACATCAAGATTTCCTATCCAGTTGCCCGTGATTTCTTGTGAAAACGATAAAAGTGAATAAATTAACAGGAAAGTAAGTATCAGTACTTTTTTCATAAGTTTGGTTTTTTCAATATATATATAGAATTAGTATTCTGAAAATTACTAAAAATCTTTGAAGCAAAAAATTTATATAATTTAGATTATTGAATTTTTGTCTTGTTTTATAAGGCGCATTGATACTTATTGCTTTATATAGTAAGGTGGTAATTTTAATCCTGTAAGATATGCCTGAAAATTCTCTCTTATATTTTTTTCAGTTTTACGTGGTAATGTGTATTATGGTTTGTTGTAAACCTTTTTAATAACTATAATCACAAAATATTTGGATAGGCGACCTACTTTTCTTAAAATTTAATACTATACATCCATAATTTTAGAAAAATTTAAAATTCAGATTCATAAATCTTGTTATCAACGATTGAAGTCAAAATCAAAGAGGTTGTTAACTCACCATAAAGCGCTAATTTGGTATTAAGTTCTTCAAGATGTTTTGGGTTTTTGACATAACCTTTCATAAGCATACAATCGTGCCCAGTAAGTTTGTGACATTCACATATTTCGGGTACGGTTTTAATATACTCTTCAAAATGTTGCACTTGTCCAAAGCGTATTTTTATTGAAATATAAACACCCAGATTATAGCCTAACTTCTCCATATTAATTTTAATACGATAGGTTTCAATAATTCCTGCTTCTTCCATTTTTTGTATTCTTTCAGCAACAGTTGGGGAAGACAATCCCACTTTTTCTGAAATATCTTTTAATGCGCTTCTTGAATTGCTTTGCAGTTCTTTAAGGATTAGCCAGTTTATCTTATCAACCTTCATATATTAAGTTTTTTGTTATAATATGCTTCAAAACTAATATAAAAACTTAATTATACAAAATATATTAATTTTTTACCTCACGTTTCTTTACTAATTTTAACTTATTAACCAATACTTAAAACACTATGAAGAAAATTACTTTTTTATTATTACTAATTACCATGACCAAAATTAATTGTATGTATGCGCAATGTGAAGCTAGCCTTTTTTACGCCTCACCATTCCCTGTAGATAATTCAGGGAATACAACCGCCTTTGTAGTGTTGTTTAATAACGAGTACACCATACTCTCTGAACTAATAGTTGACGACGCTTACACACTAACGACGAGCGACCCAATGGTTTATTTAACTTTAAGAAATATTGATGACAATTCTGTAATAACTAATGGAACTCCTCCATTAACTTTTACTGCAACTTCAAATGCGATAGAAGTGCATTTATTTGTAAATTCGAACTGTAACGCTGGTGATTTTGTTGTAAGCAGTGTTTTGGCAACAAATGAATCAACATTATCAATAGATGTATACAATGCGGAGGCTTTTAAAGCATATCCAAATCCAGTTTTAGATGTGGTAAAAATCAATTCAACATCTATTATCCAAAAACTTACAATTGTAAATTTATTAGGAGAAACTATCATTGAATTGGAGCCAAATAGTAAAGAAGTTGAAGTTGATTTGACTAACTATATGAATGGATTATACTTTTTAAAATGCGAATCTGAAAATAAAACAACATCAAAAAAACTAATCAAGAAATGACAACAAAAAATTTAAACAAAGAAGAGTTTAATGAATATTATGGCAGATACATTTATAAATTATCTGACGACATTAACTTAAGAAATGGCTTTGAAATCGGAAAAAACAATGTTATAAGCTTCTTTAATTCAATTCCTTATGATAAGTTAGAATACAGATATGCACCTGAAAAATGGACTGTAAAAGAAGTGTTTCAACATCTTATAGATACAGAAAGAATATTTATGTATCGATGTTTCAGAATTGCACGAAATGACAAAACCTCTTTGGCTGGATTTAATCAAGAAATATATATTGAACCTTCAAGGGCAAATACAAAATCATTAGATGCATTGATAGTAGAATTCAACAGTGTTAGAGTTAGTTCGATTGTATTCTTGAATAGTTTAACCGATAACGATTTATGCTGCATTGGTGTTTCAAATGGAGATGTTATGTCTGCAAGAGCTGCTGCCTTCACAATTATTGGCCATGATATATGGCATATGGACGTTATAAAAGATAAGTATTTGTAAAATTTAAAAACTCAATCGATGATAAAGAATGCAATTTTGATTTGTTTAGTATTGGCAACAACAAGCTCACTTTCCCAAATTACCTATTTAGGTTTGAAAGAGGAAGGTAATATTCGCTTTGCTCAAATTGAACTGGCAGATTCTGGCGCTTATTGGCCAAAGTCTAAAATTATTGGAGATTCTCTGTATGTCTGTACTTCGAGCGGTATATATGTGAAGAATATAAATACACAGGTAAATGACACGTTATGGAGCACATTTGCTTTTCCGAATATACCAATTAGGGATTTTATCAAAAATGATAATACAATTTTAGCGTTAGCTTCAAAAAAAACAGATAGCCTTATGTTGTTATCTACAGATAATGGGCAAAGCTATATAAATCATACCTCACCATTCTTTTTTAATCATGAATCTGTAAATACTATTAGAGCGATTGACCAACATCCAACAGATAACAATTCACTTGTAGTTTTGCATAGTGGTTACGGTGTAGCAAAATCTACTGATTTTGGAAATTCTTGGCAAGCACTACAAGAAATTAATGGTGGTTATCAAGATCTATTTGTGGCGTATCATCCATTAGACCCTAATAGTATTTATTATTGTGGTGAATTTGCCTTTTTTGATTCTTACATTTATGCATCATTCGATGGAGGTTCTAATTGGATTCTTACAGGAAATTACCCAAATCATGCTACACATTGTCTAAATTTTGACCCAACAAATCAAAATGTCATTTTATCTGGAAATGAAGGGTTTTTAAGGAAGTCCTACGATAAAGGTGTAACATGGGAACCAAAAACGATATTGCCTATATACATTTATAGCATAGAAAGGGATCCAGACAATCCAAATCATATTTACGCTACAGGAGATCTTAATGGTATAGATGAAACTATTTGGGTTTTTCGGTCAGTTGATAATGGAGAAACCTGGTCTATATTTTTTGAAGAAGATTTTCCAAATGCAGATGGAGCAATGGATTTGCAAATAAAAAATGGTAAAATTTTTCTTCACACCCTTACAAGTGGCAACTTTATGATTGATATTCAGGCTTTGAGTGTGGAAGAGAATGATTACGATGCCAATGACTTTAAATTATATCCAAACCCAGTTAATGATTCGTTTTCCATATTAAGTAAAAATAGTATTGATAAAGTGCAAATTTATAACGCCCAAGGCAACTTACTTTTAAAAAAGCATCTAAATCAATCTTCGTACACTTTTGATGATTTAGGATTAAGCAGTGGAATCTATTTTATACGAGCAAGTACTGGTAACAATACAATTTACAAAAAGTTTATTGTAAGGTAGAATAGTTGCAATTGTTAAAAATGGATTGATGCAATAAAATATAAATACTTAAGGATGTTAGAAATCAGAACAAACTGTGAGCAGTGCGGAAAAAACCTTCCAAACACATCGGAAGACGCTATGATATGCACTTTTGAATGCACTTATTGTAAAGCATGTGCATTAGAGTCGTTTGAAAACGTATGCCCAAGTTGTGGAGGAAACTTTGAAAAAAGACCAATCAGAACTAAAGCGATGTTGAAAAAATATGGAGTTTCAGATAAACAATTAATAGTTCCAAAAGAAGAAGTAATTATCCAAGAAATGAAATCAAAATACAAACACATAAATCCAAAGGAAAGATGAGCATTGCTGTATTTGAAAAATATAAAACAAGAAGGATTGATTTTGTAGAAATCATCAAAGTATTAGACTGGAATATTAAGGTATATACCATTTCTATTAATAATGAATTTCGGTCAAAGAAACTTTTTAAACCTTTAAAAGATTCAATACCAAATTGGATATATAAAGCAAACCAAGCCCCAATACCAAATTATAAAACAGCTTTTTTAATACTTCATGAGGCAAGGGAAGGTATCTGGATTCTATTTAATTATTGGACAGGTGGAGAAATGATTCAAACTGATGTTTGCTTTTCTTCTTTTAATGACCCAGATAAAATTCAATCATCGCCATACAAAGATAGTTCCCTTTTGTGTGTTTGGGAGTTAGAGATTTTTGCTCACGAACGAGCTGCATGGATTAAGCATATATTATCAAATGCAGATAAGCCAAAGTTTATAGATTATTTGAAAGATACTTTATAAAGATGAACAAGGAAAAATTATTAGCATTTTCCACAGCATGGAAAAATGGGAACGTTGAAGAAATAATGAGTTTTTTTAGTGAGGATTGTATTTACAAAGCTTCTGTTGGTTCCGAACCTGGAACAACATTTATTGGTGTTAAGGAAGTAGCTATTGGAATAGAGAAAATGATAGCATTTGATAATGCTGTTTCTTCCGAAGTAAGTAATATCAAAATTGATGGAGATTTTGGTTTTTGGGAATGGACGTATACATATTCAAATGGAGATATTGTAAAAGGTTGCGATGTATTTGAGTTTGGGGAGGATTTAATTAAAACTAAAAATGCCTTTAGAAAGGTTACAAATTAAATATGAGAACGATTATTCTATCCATAATACTATTAACTTCTATATCGATATCTGCCCAAGATTTTATACCCAAAAGAATTTATAATACCAATCATATTGGAACAAATGAATCTGTAAAAATTGATGGTCTTGTCAATGAAGAAGCTTGGAATTTGGTTGAATGGAGCACAGATTACATCCAATGGAGTCCAAATGAAAATACGCAACCCATTGAGCAAACCAAAATGAAGATTTTATACGATGATAAAAACCTTTACGTAGCCTTTCGTTGTTATGATAAAGACCCTAAAGAAATTGTAAATCGATTGTCCAGACGTGATGGTTTTGATGGCGATTGGGTTGAAATCAATATCGATAGTTACCACGATTTAAGAACAGCAGGTTCTTATACACTTTCGGTTTCCGGAGTAAAAGGAGATGAATATATATCTAATAACGGAGCATTTTGGGATAATACTTGGAACCCTATTTGGTATGCAAAAACAAATATTGATGAAGAAGGCTGGACTGCCGAAATAAGAATTCCGTTAAGTCAGTTACGCTTTGGAAAATCAGAAGAGCAAGTTTGGGGCATACAATCTACGCGAAGATATTTTAGAACTGAAGAACGTTCCGTTTGGCAACGTTCCCCTCAAAACACAGCAGGTTGGGTCAGTGATTTTGGAGAGCTTCGAGACTTGAAAAACCTTAAACCCCAAAAACAGTTTGAATTACAACCTTACATAGTAACTTCTTTAGAAACTTATAAAGCAGAACCCAATAATCCATATAGAGATGGCAACGACGTAAAATTAAATGCTGGTTTAGATGGTAAAATCGGTATAACCAATGACCTGACTGTAGATTTTACGATCAATCCGGATTTTGGTCAAGTAGAAGCAGATCCTTCTGCTATTGCATTAGATGGGTTTCAAATTTTCTTTCCAGAGCAAAGACCTTTTTTTATAGAAAACAAAAACATTTTTGATTATAAATTTGCTTCTTCAAAATCTGGAAACACCTTTGGTTTTGATAACCTTTTTTATTCGCGAAGAATTGGAAGAGCACCACACGGGTATCCAACATTAGGCGAAAATGATTTTGCAGATATTCCAGATATTACTAAAATTTTAGGAGCAGCCAAGTTCAGTGGTAAAACTAAAAATGGTTGGTCTATTGGTGTTTTAGAAAGTGTTGCTGCGAAAGAAAAAGTAACAATATCAAATTTAGGAAACGAAAGAGAAGAAGTTGTAGAACCTTTGACTAATTATTTTGTAAGTCGAATTCAGAAAGATTTCAATAATAACAACACGTATTTTGGTGGAGTTTTGACTTCAACAAATAGAGATTTACCCGAAAATTTAGATTTCTTGCATAAATCTGCTCTTACTGGTGGTTTGGATTTTAAGCATCAATGGAAAAATAGAATGTATTATGTGGGAAGTAATGTTGTGTTTAGCAATGTTGCGGGCAGCACTAATGCAATAACAAATACACAACAATCCATTTCGCATTTATTTCAGCGAGTTGATGCGTCATATTTAGATGTTGACCCAAACAAAACCTCGCTTTCTGGCACTGGTGGTAATTTGCAATTTGGCAAAGCATCAGGCAATTGGCGTTTTGAAACTGGGGCAACTTGGCATTCCCCAGAGTTGGAACTAAATGATATTGGTTTTATGAGACAAGCTGATGATTACAGGCATTATGCTTGGTTAAGTTATGGGTCAACAAAACCTTTAAAAAAATTAAGGGCCTACCAAATCAATTATACTCATTTAGCAGCTTTCGATTTTGGGAATAATCTAAACAATTTAGGATTCAATGTGAATGGTTGGATGAATCTTAATAACAATTGGTTTATTAATGGCGGAGTTAATTATCAACCAGTTATATTTTCAAATTATGCTTTGCGAGGTGGTCCAAGATTGAATACTGGCAAAGAGTTTAATTATCGAAATGGGATTACAACAGATAATAGAAAAAAACTACGTTTTTCACTAAACCATTCCTTTAATTGGGAATTGGAAAATGCCTATAAGCAATTTCAAGTTAGTGCTGGCATAACTTACCAACCTACCAACGCCTTACAGGTTTCGTTGTCGCCAACTTATGGCGTCAATGATGATAAATTACAATATGTAACCACAGATGGTTTTAATGATGAGGCAAGATATATTAATGCTCAAATCAACCAAAAAACATTGAGTTTTCCGTTAAGGATAGACTATATAATTAAACCCAATTTAAGCGTTCAGTTTTGGGGACAACCTTATATTTCAAAAGGGATTTATAACAATTACAAATATATAACCAATTCAACTGCCGATAATTTTAAGAATAGATTTGAACTCTATTCAAATTCTCAAATCAGCAATAATAATGGCACTTATGAAATTGATGAAAATGTAGATGGAACTATGGACAACAGTTTTGGTCAACCAGACTTTTCATTTATACAATGGCGTTCAAATTTGGTGTTGCGTTGGGAATACATTCCAGGTTCTGAAGTTTATTTGGTTTGGTCACAGGACAATTCTGCTTTTGGAAACATCAATGACGGTTTAATAGAGGGATTAAGTAACAATACTAACAAACCACAAAATATATTCTTGCTAAAAGCAACGTATCGGTTTATGTGAAAAAATAGTTTATGAAAACAGTAACTCAATATTTTACAGGAATGTTTTTGTTAATCATTTTGATTATGGGCAATCCTACAATTGCACAATCAAATAAACAGGATTTAAATTCAAAAACTAATGATAGCGCGAATGTATTCAAAATTAAATCACCAAACTTCAAAATCTTATTTCCAGAAGCAAACTCTACAATTGATGCATCATTTAATGATTTAGATTCAATAAATAATTACAATATTCCTTATTTCTATAAAGAGCAATACTTGAGTGCTATAATTAAACAGGAAAATGATAGTATCTATTTTCAACCTAAAATGGAAAAAGACATTCCAGTTGAGGTAGTTTATAATGATAAAACAAAAGTTGTAAATCTGGTTTTTGTTGAAAGCCCTTCAGCTAAATACTCAAAAGAATATATGTTTGAAAACAATGATAAAATTCATGTTGAAATTCCTGAATTATATGAGTTACTTCATATTACCATTGCCATAACAAGATTTAACAATGACCCAAACTACGACATAAATCCCAAGAACGAGATTAACTTTATGGTCAACAAAAAAACCGAATATCATGATAAGGTAATCAATACGTTTTCAAAGTATAAGAGCCACGCTTTAATTACTTTTTTAGATAAGCAATTTGCAGAAGATTTCAATAGGTATCATTTGTTTACTGCCAATGTATATTGTTTAGATATAGAAAGTAATAAGGTCTATAAAAAAGATACTTACACTTCCATTTGGTCGGGAAAAACAAATTTCGATGAATTAATTCCGCTAATTGAAGATTTTTATATTCAAACAGGATTTAAGCAGTTTTATTCGGATAACAAAGAGTATTACAATAAGCTGATAACTGATTATGAAGAAAGAGCTAACGTAAAAAATATTCATAGTTGGCTCAATAAGGTTTCAGGAATCAAATACAATTCATTTAGGTATATCATTTCGCCTTTGGTTTTTGGAGGGCATAAAACACAAAATTTTGAGCAAGAAGATTTTAATGAATGCTTAATCTTCCTTCCAACATTTGATTATAGCAAAACATTTGATTCCACTTTAGATAAACAAAAGTTGCTGGAGTCAATTGGCGTTATTTTTACTGAAGTTGACCACAATTATGTAAATCCAATTACAGAAAAATACAATAGTCAAATAGAAACTTCCATCAAAAATCTAATGGATTGGAATACAAAATCAAATAAAGGCTATTATCCCACTAAAATAATAACATTCAACGAATACTTAACTCACGCTCTCTTTCTTCTGTTCGCAAAAGAGAATTTTGAAATGAAGGATTTTGAAGAAATAAAAAACTTTTGGATAGCACAGGAATCTGACCCAAATAGGCGATGCTTTGTGAAGTTTAAAGAGTTTTATAACAAATTTGAAGAAAATTATTTTAAACAAATGACTGATAATCAAAGTTATAATTTAGAACAAGGAACTCTTGAAATTTTAAATTGGATAACAGATTTATAAATCAAAAATTGCGATTTTTTGAAAATTTATTAAAAAATGAAAAATAATAATTGGATTTACGTAATATTAGTTACAATATCAATAAGCTGTTATAGTCAAAAACAACTTCCTGTTTTAAAAACTAATTCTAAAGTAGTTAGTATAAAAGAAGGTGATATTATCCATCCAGATATTTGGACCATTTCACCAGAAGTAGAATTTGACGAATTTGTTTGCAACCCTTTTACTGGGAAAAAGGAAATTACATTCTATTCTGATATTGACACTTTAAAAATTTCAGTAAAACCTGAAAACAACTACGATTTTATCATACAATATAATGATTCTATTGAGGCACATACGCGCATAAGTACTTTTAGCAAAAAAGAACCATCAATTCTTCCAAAAAAAATTCTGTATTACAAACACATTGATGAAAGCAAGAATTCAGAAACAGATACCATCTCTTTTAAATTAAGCAAGGATGGTAGAATTTTTTTAGAGGGTAAAATCAACCAATCAAATACGCTAAATATTTTATTTGATACAGGAGCTGATGCTTTAGTTATTACCAAATCACTAGTAGGAAAAAAAGTGAAAATGAAATTTGATAGAGAAGTTCAAAACGAGGGTTCCGACGGAATTCATATGGTGTCTGTTAGTGAAAATAATACTGTTGAAGTTGGTAATTTGATTTGGAATGAAGTACCGATTATTGCCATTGATTATAAAAATAGATTATTTGATGCAGTAATGGGATGGAATGCTTTCGAGAATAAAATAATAGAAATAAATTATGACAAACAAATACTGGTAGTACATAACGAAATGAAGACAGTCCCAAGTGGATTTGTGAAAGTTCAAACAAAAATGATTGGAGGAATTCCATACATAAAAGGAACTGTAACAATTGGAGATAACAATAGTTCTGGATGGTTTGAGTATGATTCTGGTTCTGATAGTAATTTTCTTATAAGTCAAAAATTTGCTTCTGAAAACAACTTGAATGGAAAAATGGAAGTTGTGGGTACTTCAGCTTTTTCAGGAAGTGCAGGCATAAAATGGAAAGCGAATAATTACATTTTGCCCAAACTCAAACTTGGGGAATTTGAGTTATACCAAATTCCAATATCTATAGCTGAAAAAGATGCAGAAGGAACAGATCACAATGATATTTTGGGAAATAAATTACTTAAACGTTTTAATGCCATTATAGATTTTAAAAACTATCAAATCTATTTGAAACCTAATAATCTAATATACTAAATTCAGAATATTGAAAATTTGAAAAATACTATTACATCATATAATAAAACCAAAAGATTCAATCAAATTATTGATTTAGTTAATACTTAAAAAATTTACAAATAAGTTGAATATAGTGTTCAATTAAAAAACATAAACATTTAAAACAAAAATTATGAACAAGTTATTTTTAATAATCTTATGTGTTATTTCCATCCATTCATCAAGAGGAGGAGATACAATTCCAAATCACAATAACAAAACTGAACCGATAAATAATACTAAAAGAACCGTTGGCATTTTAATATTTGAAAAAGCCGAAGTACTCGATTTTGCAGGACCTTTTGAAGTGTTTTCAGTTTCAAATCAAATACATAATGATTCACTATTCGATGTTAAGGTTATTGCTAAAACAAAAGAACCAGTAAAAGCAATGAACGGACTTACTGTTGTCCCTGATTATTCTTTTGAAGATGCACCAAATCTTGATATTCTAATTATATCTGGAGGAATAGGTGCAGGCTTGGTAGTTAAGGATGAGGAATCCCTGAAATGGATAAAAAAGGTTATTGAAAAATCTGAACTTACGATGAGTGTATGCACTGGAGCAGCCATTTTGGCTAAATTGGGCTTGCTTGATGGAAAACCCTATTGTACGCATAATACCGTCTATTCATTTATTGAGGATATGACACCAACAGCAAAACCACAAAAGGAAGAGCGATTTATAAAATCGGACACTAAACTTTATACATCGGCAGGTATATCCGCAGGAATAGACCTTTCATTCCATATTGTTGAGACCCTATACGGTAAAGAAGTCGCTAAAAATACGGCAACGTATATGGAATATAAAGGTTATGAATAATCAAATTAAAATACGCTTTGCAAAACCAACAGACATCAATCAAATTATTGATTTATGTGAACTTCACGCTATCTATGAAAAAAGTGAATACAAAAAAGCGGATAAAGCAGAGCAATTAGCAAATGATTTGTTTTCTGACATTCCAAAACTGTATTGTTTAGTCGTTGAAGATGAAAATGAATTGATTGGATATGCTACTTATATGAAACAATACGCCACTTGGGATGCTGGAGAATATATTTATATGGACTGTCTTTTTATAAAAGAATCAGCAAGAAGTCTCGGAATTGGAGAAAAATTAGTGAGAAAAATTCAGAAAGAAGGAGAAGCTTTAGGATGTAATTTAATACAATGGCAAACACCCGATTTTAATGTACGGGCTATAAAATTTTATAATAGAATTGGTGCAACCTCTAAAAGTAAAGAACGATTTTTTTTAAATATTTAAAAAGTTCAAAAAAACGGTGAATTTTAATGGACAAACAGTAACAATATATTATAAACCAAATCTTTACAATAAAATTCAAATTATGAGAAATTCAATTAAAATAATCAGTTTAATTCTTTTATTAACCCTTACTCATACCATTAATGCCTGTACCATATTCTGCGGAAAAGACAGATTCGGTCATGTATGGGCTGGAAACAACGAGGATAACGCATTTAGTTTCGCAAATTACATCAATGTTTTTCCGAAAACTGTTGATACAAAATACGGTTATTATACTTTATCCTATCATACACCAGAAAATGGCGAAAATGTACTTATTCAGGGTGGCATGAATGAAGTAGGTTTATTTTATGATATGAATACGCTTGATATGTCTGGTAAAGAGTATATCATAAAAGACCTGCATAAAAAGAAATCCTTTCCACAAGGAGATGATGCCATATTAAGTTATATTCTTGCTAATTTCCATACTGTCGAAGAAGTAGTTGCATTTTTTAATGAGTATTGGTTTGATATTGGGTTTAAAGGTGCTCAAATACATTTGGCTGATAAGAATGGACATTTTGCTATGATAGACCCAACAGGAAGCAAAGTAGTAACCGATAAGTCCTATCAATTATCAACAAATTTTAGCATTTGCAGTAACGAAGAAACCTATGGGTGTTGGAGATATCCTATAGCAAAAGAAGAATTAGAAAGTCGGGAAATAGGTCTTGCTACTTCTCGTGATATATGCGAAAAGACATCGCAAAAAGGCTATAATGGAAATTATACTATTTACTCAAATATTCAAAATCTTTCAACAGGAGATATTTGGTTTTATTTTCTGTCCGATTATAAAAACCAATACAAAACATCAATTTCAGAACTTTTATCAAAAGGGAGAAAATCATATTTGATTCGAAATTTATTTGAAAAACATCCAATGACAATATTATATAATGATTTTATAGAAAAAGGCGGGCAATCTGCTTTTGAAACCTATGAAAAATTAGATTTATCCGTAGAAAGGAAAAATGAAATCCTGTCAATTTTTGTTACCTATTTCATTGGGAATGAATTTAATTTAGAAGCCCTTCCGTTTTTGGAAGAATACCTAAAAACCGACCCTGTTGGTCATTGGATGACAGGTGCTCAAGCAATTTCATATTTTAATCAGGGTAATAAAATTAAAGCCACTGAAATCATCAAGGATTATAAAAGAAGAATCCCCGAAACGAGTATGGATGTGAATTCAATACTTGATAAGTTCAATGGTATATTTCCAAAGGATGTCAATTGCAAAATTGAACTAAATGGCTATCAAGATGCCAAAAATGTATTTGTTACTGGATTAACTGGAGGAATCTATGATTTTATGATTAAGAAAGATGGAAAATGGACTACAGAATTACTGCTTCCAGATGGTATTTACAATTATCAATTTGTTGTTGATGGAAAAAAAGTCCTTGATTCCGAAACACCTATTTATACAAATGCAAATGCGTTTTCTACTGATGTTACAAAATCACACCGAATAAGTAAGAATATGTCTGTCAATATATACCAAAAAACAATTCGTGTTATAGCTCCAGATAAGGATGATGAAATATATATCGCAGGCAATCAGTCAAGTTTAACAAATTGGAATTCGGTATTTCGTTTAAAAAAAATATCAGATTATGAAAGAGAGATAACCGTTGATTTGTACCTACCTGCAATGCTAAAATTCACAAAAGGAAATTGGGATACAGAAGCAGTTGTGAGGAATTATCCTTTAAATGAATCCAACCAATCATACCCTGCAATCGTTATTGACGAAAATTGGGACAATAAAGTGTTTGAAATTCAAAGTTGGAAAAACGAAAACTAATCTTTCTATCATAAGTAAATAGATTCATTCATACATCAATTATATAGAGCCATTTTTTAAAACCATAAAACTTATTTCTTATGAAAAACTTTGATAAAATTTTGACTGTAAGCGTATTAATGTGCTTGTTTATTTCTTGTAATAATCAACTTGCTGAATTAAAAAATGGAGCAATCAATAATGGAATAGACATAAAACATCAGATAATCAATATTAGTTTTGATTGGGAAAAGAAACAAGTAGCTGGGAACACTGAAATAGTTCTGTCAATTCAATCTAAAACTGACACCATTATTTTGGATGCAGCCAAGTTAGACATAGAGTCTATAACTCTTGAAAACGGTAATTCTTTAAACTATAAAATCGATGCCAAAAACGATAAATTAAAAATTGAGCTCAACAAAGAATATAAACCCAATGACGAATTAAAACTTTCAATAAAATATCGTACAACGCACATCAACGAATCTGACCCTAACAATATATGGGGAAGTTTTGGGAAAGGTGTTCGTTTTTTTGAACCCAGTTTAACAGAGAAAGAAAGACGCAAACAAATTTGGTCGATTGGTGAACCCAATTTAAATAAATATTGGTATCCAAGTATTGAAAGCCCAAATGATTTAAGAACCACCGAATTTATTGCAACGGTTGAAAAGCCACTTATGGCAATTTCAAATGGTAAACTTATTGACACCAAAGAGAATAATGATAATACTAGAACATATCATTGGAAATCAGATGAGCCACATTCAAATCATCTAACCTCATTTGTTGTAGGCGATTATAAAGTATATCAACAGGAATATAAAAATGTAAAATTGAATAATTATGGATACCCAGATGAATATATTGGCACAAAGGAAAGTGTAGTCAGATTACCAGATATGATGGCATTCTTTTCCAATCTTACAGGTAAAGAATATCCTTATGATACCTATTCCCAAATTTTTGTTCAAGATTTTGGAGGTTCGAAAACGGGTTATGCTACTTCAACTATTACCGAGAATATGGTCGATGATAAGACCACCCACGAAGATTTTCTCTATCTCTGGGATTTAACCGAAGGCGAAGCTTTGGCAAATCAATGGTTTGGTAGTTTAATAGCGATAGAAGATTGGAGAGATGTTTGGTTATCTAAAGGGTTTTCTCGATATGTTTCTGGTATGTATTGTGAATATAAAAATGGAAGAGATGAATTTTTACTATATCAACATTCGCCAGATTTTAGCACGTATCTCAACGATTGGAATTCCAATAATCGAATCCCTGTTGTAACTGACAATTACGGAGATTTAGAATTGTTTGTAAATGGAAACTACCCATATTCAAAAGGTTCTTTGGTTCTTAATATGTTACGAAAAGAAATTGGAGAAAGTAAATGGGAAAAAGTAATTAAAAAATATGTCGCTGAATATTCAAATAAAATTGTTTCAACCAAAGATTTTATAAAAGTTGTAAACGCAGTTAGCGATGAACCTATGAATTGGTTTTTTGACCAATGGATTTACGGTATTGGGCATCCGAAATTTAAGATAGAAACAAATTACAATGTAAATGAAAATCAACTCTATTTTACGGTTAAACAGACCCAGAAATTAGATAGTCTATCAAAGTTCAAACAGGCCCCATTTTTTCAGGGAAAAATGGTTATTGAAATAGATGGAGTATTAGAGAATATAAGATTGGAACCAAAGCCAGAAAACACCTTTGTTTTTAAATTAGAAACGGAACCAAAATTTGTCAATTTCGATTTTCAAAGTTCGTGGATTAAAGAAGTTGATTTTGAAAAAACACAAGAAGAATTGATTGAAGTACTTCAAAACAGCAACGATGTGTTGGCAAAAGTTTCTGCTATGCAAAATTTAACTGCAATAGCGAATGACAGTTTAGCTACTGCCGAAACAAAATCAAATATAAAAAGTGAGTTGCGTAAGGTTGTTTCAAACAAAAAATATTGGTGGAGAACCCGATTAATGGCTCTGTGGCAATATCAAGGATTACTTACGGCTTCCAATTCAAATAATTCAGAATTTGATGCCGAGACTACAGCAATGCTTTTAAGATTGATAAAAGAAGAAAAATCTTGGGTAAAATCAAATGCTATAAATGTGTTGGGAATGACCAAGAATCCCAAATACGCACCCATCTACATAGAAGCACTTTCAGATTATAGTGACAGAGTGGTAAATATGGCTGCCATCGCATTAGGAAAAACCAAACATCCAAAAGCCTTTGATGAGTTAATAAAATTAAAAGACAAACCTTCCTGGAAAAATCAAAGTCTCATTAGTACACTATATGGGCTAAAAGAACTTCAAGACCCAAGAGCTTACGATTTAGCGATTAAGTCATTGGTAGATTCCGATAATCCACATTGGAATTTAGGAACACCAGTTTGGGACCATCGTTTAGCAGCTGCTCATACGTTGGTAGCCATTGGTAAGACCAAAGAAGCCTATCCTTTAATAGAAAGTCAATTGAAAGCTGCAATGAAAGAAAGAAATATGAACGATATATTTTATAATGCCTTGATGATTTCAATCTTAAAAGACCCTCGCGGTAAGGATATGTTTGCTGAACTGGAAGCGTATTTTGCGAAAAGTGAAGATGCTTTGAAGGCTATTGGAAATCTTAAATCAGCTTATACTATGTAGTATTTGGAAAATAATTTACAAGATCATTTAGTGAATGCTTGTTTGTTGTCTTTTATTATACTAAACTTGTCTTTTAAAATCTTCATATCGTCACTTACTTTTCTATCTAATACTTTTGCATAATGTTGTGTTGTTCTTAAATTTTTATGTCCAAGTATTTTGCTAACGCTTTCAATCGGAACGCCATTAGTAAGGGTCACAGTAGTTGCAAAAGTATGTCGGGCAATGTGAAAGGTTAGTTCTTTTTCTATTTCACAAACTCCAGCAATTTCTTTTAAATAGGCATTCATTTTTTGATTGGATAGAATTGGAAGTAGCTTTTCTTCATTTAAACATTGTGGATTATCAGCATATTTATCAATTATCATTTGAGTAACTGGAAGGATTGGAATTTTAGAAGCACTTTCTGTTTTTTGTCTGTGTGTAAATATCCATTTCTCGCCATCTATACCAAAGCTTATATGTGATTTTGTTAGGTTTTTGACATCAATGTAAGCCAAACCAGTAAAACAGCTAAAAAGGAAGATATCGCGAACTAATGATAATCTTTCTGTTTTGAAATCTTTTTCAATGATAGATTGGATTTCAGTTTCATTTAGATAAACTCGCTCTACTTCTTTAACTTTTGATTTGTAGTTTGCAAACGGATTTTTATCTAGCCAGTCATTGGCCAAACAAATCTTTATTATTTTACTGAAGTTTTTGATGTACTTAACCGCTGTGTTGTTGGCACAATTTCTAACACTTCGTAACCAAAATTCGTAATCGGTTATAAAGGCATGATCAATCTTTGTAATGTCAATATCTGAAATTTTGTATTTCCATCTCATGAATTCAATGGTGTGTTTTAACGAAGTGGTGTAGCGTTCTAATGTTCCTGGTGCGTATTCTTTGCCAACCAGCTCTTTTATTTTGTTGTTGTGGTCTTGGAAGATTGGAACTAACATTCTTTGTCGTTCTTCATTCCCTAACAATTTGTTTTTGAAGTTTTCAATAGATAAGGTCTCGTTTCGGTGGAGCAGTTCCATTTGAGCATCTAAAACTTTAGATTTCATCAAATCAAGGTAGCTATTGATTGAACGTGCTTCTTCTGTAGTGCCTTTCATTTTTGCTAGTTCGCTTGACCATTTGGATTTTTCTACAAATTTTTTGGTACTGAATTCAAGTCGCTTCCCATCAACTGTTAATCTTACATAAATTGGAAGTAGTCCGTTAGCATTGGCTTTTGTGCTTTTAGCATAAAAGTGAAGTGTGATTTTTGTTTTCATTGTGGTGACCAATTAATTATTACTCAATTTAATTTCCTTATTGAAAACAAACAAGATGTTTGATGAGTGAACAAGTTATTGAACACGTTATTAAACCGCCTATTTGCAATGCTTTCGAGAATTTAGCGAGACCCTAATTTTGTAATTTTCTAGGGTCTCGATTTTATCTCGATTAGTATAAGATTGAATGAATAATTTGGTATGTCTGGAAAAGCAAAAACCCCGTAAATCATAAGATTTACAGGGTTTTGATACCGTTTAGGATTTTTTCAGCGGAGAAAGAGGGATTTAAACCATCATTCTAAACTATTGAAAACCAAAGGTTAATATCTTGAATTAAATTAGGGTAACCGATTTTACCCCCTTTTACAATCGTAATGAATATCATTAACTTGTGAAGTGTAAAAATAGTACTTAATTGGATGAAAACAAAGAATTTATTTAAAAAGAATACTAAAATTTGAACTAGTTATTTAAGTATATAATGACTCTATTTTTAAGTTAATAATGTTGAAATATTTTCAAGAATATTAACCAAAAATCAAGTGAGTTACTTGTTCATATTTTATGCCAGCATATGTACAGAACTCTTCAATTGTTAGAAACTCATTTTCGAGCTTGTTAAGGTCTTTTTTTACCTTTTGCATCAATCTAGTACTTTGACGATAACTTTTACCTGTTATTCGTTGTATGTCCTTTGGATAGATGCATACCCTCTGTTTTTCAATTTTCATACTTTATCTATACCTTTGATTAGGCTTTGACTTACTTTTGACTTGCAGAAATCCTCCTGCAATTTAATCCTTTTTTATTAAACGTATTTATTGTGTTTTTATGTTTATTTAAGACACTTGTGTCGTTTTTGGACATATGGTACACTCATGTCTTTTTCTTTAGCTAAATGTTATGTAAACTTTGTTTAAATCATTCGAAAAGTGGTTGCAACCTGTTGATAGAATGAAGGAGATTTTAAATGATTGTTTAATTAAATTTTTAAGTTATGGCTAGACAGAAAGGCATAATTAAATTAAAAGGTACTATCGGAGACATTACTTTTTACAAAACCCAAGACGGACATTTGGCTCGTGAGAAAGGTGGAATTGACGCTAGCAGAATTGCTAGTGATCCTGCTTTTCAAAGAACACGTGAGAATGGTTCGGAGTTTGGAAGAGCTGGAAAAGCTGGAAAGCTTTTAAGAACAGCTTTTAGACCATTACTATTGAACTCTGCTGACGGTAGAATGGTGAGTCGTTTGACGCAAAGAATGGTCAAAGTTATTCAAGCGGATTTAGTGAGTGATAGAGGTTTGAGAAACGTTATTGATGGAGAAGCTGAATTGTTATTTGGTTTTGAATTCAATATTCGTGGTAAGCTTGGAACTTCTTTGTTTGCTCCTTATGTGGCTACTATTGACCGTGCAGCTGGAGAAATTAAAGTGGATTTGGCATCATTTATTCCTGCGAACATGATTGCAGCTCCAAGTGGAACAACTCACTTTAAAATTATTTCTGGTGGTGCAGAAGTTGATTTTGAAACTGAAACTTTTGTAGTTTCTAGTTCTGAAACTGCGATTTTACCTTGGGATAATACAGCTACCGCTGCAATAAACCAAGTGAATGCTGTTACTCCAGCAAGCACAAAACCATTGTTTTTAGCTGTTGGAGTTGAATTTTATCAAGAAATTAATGGACAAATGTATCCGTTGAAAAATGGTGCTTATAATCCGTTATCACTTGCTAAAGTTGATGGTGGTGTGTAATGGTTATTCATTTAACTAGAACTTATTTCCCTGACGGGACAAACGGAAAACTCGAATGCGAAGGTAAATTTATTTGTTATACGATTGAATTACCTTGGAAGAATAATGAAAAGAGAGTTTCCTGCATTCCGGTAGGGAAATATTTTATTAGAAAGCGATATAGTCAGAAATTTAAATGGCATTTAGAAATTTTAGATGTAGCAAATAGAAGTTTTATTTTATTTCATCCTGCTAATAATGCATTAAGAGAATTGAATGGTTGTATTGCTCCCGTAACAAAACTTTCTGGTCCAGGTTTAGGGCTAATGTCACGAAAAGCATTTGAAAAGCTAAAAACGTTAGTTTATAAAGCTTTGGACAATAAAGAAAGTGTTGAATTGATTGTTGAATAGATTCCCATTTTCATGGGAATGAAAAAATATAAATTATGAAAAAAATAGTAAATAGAGCTACAGCACCTACTCCAAAGTTTTTTAAAGTGCTTCGAAATGTTGGTTTGGTTTTGGCTGCTGTTGGTGGAACTATTTTAGCTGCTCCAATTGCCTTACCAGTATTAGTTACAACTATTGGAGGTTATATGGCAGTTGCTGGAGGAGTTTTGACAGCAACTAGTCAGCTTACTACAACTGATGACAGCGAATAACCATACTTTAATGGGAACTGCTGGAGGCACATTTTTAAGTATAGTACCGAATATAAATTCTGAGGATATTGCAAAAACTATTATATTAGCTTCTGTTGGAGCAATTGTCAGTTTTGCGATTTCGTTACTACTTAAAAGCCTACAAAAGAAGCACAAAAAATAAGTTTAGCCCTTGTTGTGGTGACCTTTGGGTTAAACAAAATGAAAGCCAAGTCGAAAGACCTGGCTTTTTTTTATGCTTCTATAAACTGATTGAGCGTGACCTCAACAATTAAAACTTCTGCATAATTTGTGTATAATCCATTGTACTTTGCGAAATCAATCGCTTTTCTTCTACAATCAAATACACCAAAAAATATTCTTGATGCTTTTGACTTCCACGTATCTGTTTGGTATAAAATAAATAGGTTCATATTATAAAGATTTAAAAAAAATTAACGGTTACAATAGCGATATAAAATGACTTTACGCATATCGTTGATAAGATTTAGATTTTCATTGAATCGTTTTTCAGATTGTTCTAAAAGCTTTAAAGTTTGCACGTTTTTAAGGTGTTCTTCGTGGTCTTTTATCTCTTGATTGACTTTGTTTGGAAATTCTTTTCTAACATCGTGTAAGCGTAAAAATGGGATTACTGAACCACAAAGAAATTGATGCCAGAATTTAGTTTTCCAAAGTGCATAAGCTGTTAAATTGATATTATCAAAATCTTCTTTGTTCTCGAAAATGATAACAAAACTATTAGTGAATGGCTCATTTGAAGGCTTTCCACTGTTTAATCCTTTGTTTAAAATGAATAGGTGTGGATTTTTGTAAATCGTTCCTTTAGTGTAGGTTTTAATGACAAATTTTAGCATAACATCGGCTTTTAAAAATTGGTTAGATTTTCAATTTTCTACGGTGTTTCTTATGAAATGCAGGTGTGTCTCGCTACGCTCCACCCATAAATTTTTTCAAAAGAAAAAAAGAAAAAAAAGAAAGCCGTCAATTCAAGTGGAAGGTTTCAAAAAAGCAAGTTTTTCGGATAAAATACTACCTGATAAGGTGGAGATTTTATCCGAAACCCATAGGGCTTGAACTTGCTTTTTTGTAAACCTGGAACTTATCTTTGCTTCCTTTTTTTTATTTTTATTTTTTTGAATTTCAAAACAATAGTTGTTTTGAAATCGGGTATTTTTTTGGTAACGTTCTATCTAACGAGGTTGTGTTTTGGAATGTGGAAGTTGTTTAAAGGGTATTGAATTTTAAAACAGGATAAATAACCATAGGCAAATCATAGATAATGCTTTTATCCTGTTTTAAAATTCAATACTCTTTTGTGGATTTGATTTTTGAGGATGCTATGTTAGTGTTCAGTAATCAGTTGTTAGAGAACATTAAATTGTGCTTATGGAAATGGGAAGCATCTTCAAAAAACAATGCATTAGGAAACCTAGTGCGATGAGGCAGTAGCGCAGGCAAGTGTGTGATTTTTTATTTGCTTATGGGATTGTTGTGATTGCTTTTATGTTGGATAGATGCCTTTTTTTGAGTGATTAGTGATTAGTGATTAGTGAATAGCTCTTGTGGAAAGGATTAAGGCATCTGGCCAGCTTGAAAGCAATGGAGTCTATGGTTTGTGGCAAATAAAAAAACATACTCTTGCTGTCTCTTTTTGATTTTGTGGGTGCCAGAAAGTAATTATGAATGGAGAATTATGAATTATGAAATAGCTTATTATGAAAATGTAGCACGCACAAAAACAATGAAAATACTACCAATGTCTGCGGTTAGTTTATAAAACAATACTGTTAGTCATGCGATGTGATATTTTTCTAACTAAATCAAATGTTCAACGGATTATTGAAAGTGGTTTGTGAAGGATGCCTTTTTTAAAAACCGGCTGGTGCGAGGAAGTTTTTAAAAAAGGTGTCCTGGAGCAAAACACACGAGCGTTGGGTGTGCGGCTTTTTTACATAATGTTATTATAGTGCATCCGTTGGTTTCATTAGATGCAGGATATTTCTTTATGCACTATAATGCCACATTATGTAACTAAGCTTGGGAGAAAAAATTACTGGCATGAGTTGCGTAGCATACGAGTTTTTGTTTTGAGCGTTGGGCAAGCTCTTTGACTGATGGCTTATTGGATTTTCAATATTTAACAAAACGTTTTAGCCAACAGGCAAAGTGCTTGATGTGCGGTGGGACAAAAACCATGACAGTAATTTTTTTAGGAGCGTTGGGAAGGAGTGGCAATTGGAATGTAAAATATCTATTTTAAAAAAGAATTAAAAAACATTCTCTTTATTTAAAATGAAATTAGTGAAATGAAGCAAACAAATAATTGATGCTAGGAATACTTGGACTAGAGCGATTTTTGTGCAGCTGAATGAGATAATGAATTTTTATATCTATTAGCATCATAAAGAACATCTATTTATTCACCCACTTATTCACCCACTTTTGGATTTATATAATGTATTATCCAAACACCACCTTTTGTTCCTTCACGTTCTAATAATCCTTTATCTTTAAGAACCTCTATATTATTATCTAATGCAGTAGCACTAAAACCAACTAGTTGTTGCAAGTTTGATTTTTTAATGCTTGTGTTGTTATGAATTTCTGTAATAATTAAAATTTGTTTTTCTGATAAATTATTTACCCACTTATTCACCCACTTATTGAAATCGAAAGGTCTTCTTAATGTAACCGTAAACATTCCATCAATGCTAAATTCAGGAGGAGTTAATCCTTCATCATTCATTACATCACGAATACGAGTAATGCCTGAACCTATTTGTTCTACTAAACGCATTCTTTCAAATAAGCCAAAAATTAGTGGGTTTCTACTAGCACTTCTTTTACCAAATTCATTTCTTGGAACAGCACTTATTAAACCTCCAGGATTGGATATTTCAACACGATCATCAAAAACTTCGATTGTTATTCTAGCTCCTTTATCATAATAATCACGGTGTGCTAATGAATTTATAATTATTTCTTTAAAAGCTATTTCTGGAATTTCCCATAATTCTTTTCTTGGATTACCACCTTCGCTTTCTATTTCATACCTAACATCTAACTTTGATTTTAACCAAATCATGCTTTGTTGGTATTGTTGATATAATGTTCCGGACATTACTTTATCATCAACAATATATCTTTTATCAATACCATCAAATACCACACAACGAATAACTGCTCTTTCAAAAAACTGTTCTGGATTGTTTCCGAAAAATAAAACTGTTCCATTTTTTAAATGGCCATCGTTTGCAATTAATTTTAAGTTTGTAAATAATTGTTCGTCAGAAGTTGCATTGACTAAACCAGCTTCAAATCTAAATGTTTTAATATTTTCTTCTGATATGTCTTTTTCAATACTAGCATCTATACAAGAAGCATCATCAAAATATATTTTACCTGTTTGTTGAAAAAAGTCTCTCATCTCTTCAGGTGTTGTTAATTTTTGTGAATTTGGACCTTGACGAACGTAAATTGCACCTGATAGAACATAAGGTTTGTTTTGACCCGATGGCACTTCAATAACTGCTACATTTAAACCATCTACCTCAACACTATAGAATTCACATTTTAAAGAAGGTGAGATTTCATTTATAGAATTTTGTAAAGCTGAACGCTTACCATTATCAATAGTTATTCCTTTGATATTATTTGCATCATCTACACCAATTAAAACAACACCACCCGAAGCATTAGCAAAAGCACATACTTCTTCTGTAATTCCTTTTACATTACTTGGAATACTGACTTTGAATTCGGCATTATAGCCTTCTCCAGCGGCAGCTATTGATTTTATTTGGGTTGGGTTGAGCATTTAACTTTTTTATTAAAAATGAATATCATATCTCTCTTCAAAAAAAGCATCTAAAACATCTTTGTTATTTTCATTAAGTATAAAATCAATTTCATTATTTGTAAAATCACAAATACCAAAATTGTTAATGTAATTACCATTTAAGGAATAATAGCTTGATGAGTATGGCTTACTTGTGGTTTTTATATAATACCAAAACAAACGTGATTCCATTATTTTTTTAGCCAATAACATTTCTTCTTCGGAATGACCAATAACCGCTAAGCCGTTATAAAATAGTAAATCAATATCATTACTAATCAAAAAGTCAGGAGTTTTATCAGAAAATTTAGGAAAGAATAATTTGTTTTCAACTTTTTCTAATGATTGGGTTCTACCAAAAGCAAACCATTTTTCATATTCACCTTTTCCCTTATCTCTCTTTGCTAGTTCTTGCTTTTTCTTCTTTAAGTATTTATATGCTTCTGGAAAAACATTTTTCAAAAATTCTTCTTCTAAAGCTTTTGGCTTATTTTCATCGTTATAAGGAAATAATACTTTTTCTCTAACAGTATCAAAATCTATACTTCTGCTTAACTTGTTTGAGTTTAGAATATCTTTACAAATACCTTTTTCAATTGGATATAAATTACCGTTTTGTAAGTAAAAAAAATCTTCATCTTCTGCTACAGGTTTAAAAATAAACAAATCATTTCTTAATGTAGCAATACCGTGTCTTGTTTTATAAAGTTCTCCAAAAGGAGTTCCAACAGATTCTATTCTAGATATAACCTCATTATTATTTAAATTCCAACCCTTTTTTGCATCTAAATTATGAAAATTCACTCTACTGTATAAGTTTCTATTATTAGGCAACTCTTTAGTAACGGATTTATAATATTCAACAAAATTTTGCTCAGCGTTTTCTAAAAAACAAATGCATGTGTAAGTGCTTTTTGATTTAAAAATCTGATGTATGCCAAAATCAATAATTCTAATTGCGATCCTATTGTCTTCAAAATACTTTCTTAAAGCTCTTCCATTTAAACTCTTAAAAAATGTATTCATTGTTATATACCCTAGTATACCATTTGGAGCTAAATTTTCATAGCCAATTTGAAAGAAAGGTATGTATAAATCTGGGTTTCCAGTTGAGCATACTTCCCAAAGTTTAACATTTACTTTAGCCGCATCATCAAGATTACGAGCAGATACATATGGTGGATTACCAACAATAACGTCAAAACCTTGAAAATCATTAATAACTTCTGACCAATTAAATATTAAAGTATCTCCTTGATGAATATTAAAATGAAATTGTTCAATGTCTTCACCTTCAGATATAGCTAGGAGGCTTAATAATAATTTACTTCTAGTAACTGAGTATTCTTGAATATCTAAACCAAATATATTATTCTGAAAAATAGACGCATAAGTATTACCTGTTCTTTGTCTTAATTCTTTTGAAGCAGTATATAGGAATCCGGAACAACCACATGAAATGTCCGCTATTTTAATTGTTTGAAAATTGATATTTCTGTTATCTAAAGTTTGATTAACAATGTAATCTCTAATATCATTCGGAGTGTATATTGCTCCGTTTATTATTCTATCAGAAGGTGAAATGACGAATTCAAATAACTCAATCAATTTTTCTATATCAAAAGCAGCAATTTCAGTATTAATAATTTTAATAAAATCAATTAAATTAGTATGTTCATCAATTTGATTTTCATTAATTGAATACTCTAATAAGTATTGATTTTCTAATATTTGTAATTGATTAATTTCTAAAAAAGCAGACACGATAAGTCTATCAACTTCAAAAGGTTGGGTTGAATATGATTTTAAGTATCTGAATATATTTCTCATATAAAAGCAGGACAAATGTCATTAATAGGATTCCAAACTATATTTCCCTCTTCAAAAGGTTTCCATTGATTAGCTAAAGTGTGAAAGTAAGGCTTCCAAATTGCATCTTGATAATCATCATGCAATTTTCTAAACCCTCTCACTTCTTTTAAGATTTCAAAGGCTGTTGGATAAAAATTAGATGTAAGGAAACTTATCCCTAGAATAAAATCAATGGGCTTATGCATAATTCTAGGTGTGTCAATATAGAATAAATCACCTAATTTTGGTTCTTTAGATTTAGTGGGATTTAAATTATATTGCAAATGATACATAGGGTGAGGTTCACTAACTACATCTGTTTCTTTTACCTTTTCTTCATTGTTTTCTTTCTTTACAATATGTTTGTCAATATGAAATCCGAAAAAATATGTTTGTTTACCGGTACCTTTAATAGTAACGTTAAATCCTAATTCTTCAAATGGATCATTAAAAGTTTTCCAATTATCTATCTTAGCTCTGAGTTTCATATCAAGATAAACTTCACCAGATTTAATATCATTTGGTTTAATATGTTTTAAAGTTTCTAATGGAATTTTAAATCCTTCAATATCATATCCCCATATATTCTCATCTCTTGAACCATCCTTTAGTGTAGGTATAAAATCTTTATCTCTAAGCTTAGAAATTACTGTTTCTAAAACTGAAGTTGTAACATCCCCACCAACTTCTTTTAATAATATTTGACTCAATTGTTCTAAATCTTTAGCTCTAGACCTTCTAAAACTCATGTTTCTATCATTCACTGCCATATTATTAAAGATTGTTTTTCAAATCATTAATTCTTTCAATTTCAGAGAAATGAGGTTCAATACCCTTTTCTGCACCTAACCTTTCTAAAATTGCATAAAGAGAAATATATTTTGGTTCCTGCCATGCTTTTAATTCATGGGACAATCTTACTTTAATTCCTTCCATGGGATCTAATGGTCGTTTAGTAGCTTCACAAATAGTCCAAAATTCACTACTTACATTTAACTCTATTGGTTTAGCTGCAACAATTCCAATAATACCAAAAATCTCTTTTAAAATAGTTACTCTTTCGTCAGCTTTTAAAAAAGAAAAATTCTTTCCTGAAATCTCTTTTAATTTAAAACTTAATAAATCTGCCCACCATCTATTCCAACCACTTGAGAATACTCCATTAAACTTACAATCTTCAAATTTTGATAATAATTCTATCCAATACGGACCACTTGCCTCTATATTCACACCTAGTCTAGCAGCTAAAATGGTTTCTTTAATTAAAGGATTAGTTGAATGAAAAAGAGTTTTTACGGTGAAATGTGCAAAATCATATGGTACAACTATATCTTGATTATAAAAACGCTCAAATATCCTCTGGTCTAAATTTTTCAAATCATTTCTTTGAAATATTTTATTCAGAGAGTTTGCATCAAAAGGTAATTCTTTATATCCTTCTGCTAATGCTTTTAATTTTCTAGAAAACCTTTCATAGTTAGGACTTTCTGATTTTCTAAAAGTATAGTCAAATAAATCATGACTTGTTTTATCTGATTTATAAGTTTCTTTTATTTTATCTAATGTTGAACACAAAATAATTGGAAAAGATTTTAACTCATTCCTTGCACAAACTGATCTCAGCTCTGAGCTTATAGAAATAGCACTATATTCTAATTGATTTGGACCTTCACCATCTAATCTTAAATCGATTAATAATCCATCATAATTTTCATCTGTTATTTTACTTTTTATTAATGATTCTAATACAGAAAAACTCAAGCCCTTTTCAATAGAAAGTTGATGTACTTCTATTAAACCAGTATCGTTAAAACCATTTATTAATGATGTTATTGAACCATCATTCTCGTCATCGATGTATATATATTTAGGTCTTGACATAAGTTATTATTTTATTTTTTTGGTATTTCAATTCTTATTGTTGTATTAAAACTATCTGTAGGAGTTGATACATATATTTCTCCATTGTAGAACTCAATTATATCTCTTATAATTTTAAGACCTAAACCTGTTCCTGTAAGCGCTGTTGCATCATCCGCAGTATGATTAGAGACAGTTGAGGTAGTGTAGAAAGCATTAAAAATATTTTCTTCATTTTCTTTAGGAATTCCATCGCCGTTATCAGAAAACTCTAGGTAAACAATATTATCTTCTTTACCACATTTAATAAATATTTCACCGTCAGATTTACTTCTTTTTATAGCTTTTTTTGAATTAGTATACAAATTAAATAATATAGATGCCCATTCAGAAGGATGCATTGGAACCGTGAACAAGTCATATCCTTCGTATTTGGTTGGTAGCATTTTTATTGATGCTCTTTTCAAATCATTTGTAATAACTGACTCAAAATTTCTAACCACATCTCTCAGTTCTATTGGCTCCAATTCTCTATGGACATTTCTTGAAATCGTTTTATCGAAATAGGAAGTATAAGCACTAAACGATTTTACATTAGTTTCTAATAATTCAGTCCTTTCATAAACATCTTTATAATCCTTAACTGCATTTTTAAGAAAACTGATATCTGCATCAAAGCCCGGTAAAAAACGTTGTACTTCATGCACAAATTCTCCAATTACTAATCCTAGACCAGCAAGAATTCGAAGCATATTAATTTCATCAATTAATTCTTGCTGTTTTGCTTTTTCTTCTTCTCTAGCTTGTTTTATTTTTTCAAAAATAGACTCTGCTTTTTTCTGCTTCTCTTCTTGATTTGATGAGTCTTGACTGTTGTCATTTGTTTTAGGAACTATTAACTCTTTAATTTCATGAATTGCATTATCAACCTTTTCAGAAGCATTTTCTTTTTTATAACCTTTTTGAGAGGCAGTAACTTTTTTTCCTCTCAAGGCAGTAATTTTCATTACAGCGCTTGTTAAGGAACGATACACAAAGCTTTCTAATTCATTTAAATGGTCATTTTCTATCAAACCTTCTCGACTTGATGTTTCTTCAAAATTTTCGCTTACATCATTAAGTTCTACAAATCCAAAGAAGTTTCTATTTGGATGTTGAGCCAAAATAATATTTCTGTTATTTGACTTATCTAATCCCAACCAATCATCACTTTCCTCCCCATATGGCAACACACGAAACCCATTACGATATAACCTAATACCGCCTTTTTCATAAAGTAATTCTTTGATAAATGTAAATGTACCGGGTGCAAATAGTTTAGCATCAAAAAGAAAATAATATGCTTTAAAATGAACGCCTTTAATTAAGTTAAAAGGAGTACTCGTGTCGTCCTTATCTTTTTCATTATTACCTATTGCATAAATCTCTTGAGGAAAATTTAATTTATCACTTTTTAATGCCCAACATCCTTGGCCGTCATCTAAAATATAACCTTCAATTTCTGCTAATGCATGTTGAAAAATTGCTTTTTCTTCATCGACAATCGCTATTAAATTTCCATTATCATTTCGATAATAATTACTCTTAAATCCTTCGTCAATAGAATTTTCTTTCTCTTCTTCTTTCTTTTTTGAAAGTGGGAATGGTTGTAATAATTCAGAGGTATAACGATACACACGTTTAATCATTGAGTCAGACCACCCCTCCCTAAGTCCTTCGATTATTAATGTTGTACCACTCTCTTTAGTTTTAGGAACAAATTCAATGGAATTAGAAATAGTCAATAAATCTTTATCAGTTGCAAAATCATTCCAGTTTACTATCACTTTTAATGCCTCAGGTAATTGAGCAGTCTGAGTAATAATTATTAATTTATCTCCTAAACGTTGAGTAGCAAATCTACCAATTCCTTTTCTACCTGCTTTTTGGCGTTTATACTTTTCAGAAACTGGATTGTGGATTTTATCCGAAGATGATAATCTCATAAAACCGTTAACTAATTGTCCACGATTCATACCATGACCATTGTCTTCAATAGTTAAAATACCGCCTTTATTCCATGCATTTTCAAAAATTAAATTTACTTCAGTAGCATCTGCATCATAAGAATTTTTAATAAGCTCAGAAACTGCTGTTTCTTGCTTCCCCACAAGTTCTTTTCCTAATCTATTAATGATACCAGCGTCTACGGAAAAGCGGACTACGTTATCATCTAAATTTGCTATTTCATTTGATAAGGAAATAATTAAATTGTTATTTGAATCCTCTTTTACGATTTCTTCAGATAACTTCTTTTTTAATTCTTTAATTTTATTTGAATTATCCATTAATTAGATTCATTATTGTTAATCAAATCAGAAGGGTAAACCTCTAGTGTTTTAGAAATCTCAACCAGCGTCTTTAAACTTGGTTGTACATCATTAGTACACCATCTAGAAATAGTTGCTTCATTTTTACCCAATTTCTCTGCTAGCCACTTACTTGTCAGATTCTTTTCTGCTAGAACTACCTTTAACCGATTAATTGCTATTTTACTCATAAAAATTGCATATAATGCAAATGTATTGAATAAAATGTTATTAAAGATTATCATCAAAATATAATTATACGTTGTATCAATTATTATTAAATTATGCTTTATAGTTGTATTGTCAAGATGAACCTGATTATTTAACTATGAAACGTCATTTTTTATATTTCATTTGCAATTAACTACAGAATGTGTAGTGTTTTGCTGATAGAATATTAGTTAATCTTTGGCAATAAATTGGTTTTGTTGCCGAAAGTTAATTTATTTTCTCTTGTCTGTTACAATATTTTCAAATGCTATTAAATTGCATAATTCCCTTAATCTACTTCTTACTCTGTTCCCATAATTTTTTTCAATTTCACTTGCTGATAGATTTGTAGTTATGTGCGTTTGGAGTTTTTTTGCAATGAATAGGTCGTATCGGCTTAATAGAATTTCTGCCATCACATTGCATTCGTTTCCAAAATATTTGATGTTGTTTTCTGTTCCTAAGTCGTCGAAGCAATAGGTTCTTGGTTCAGCTTGGTATAGTTTTCCTTTGGAATAACGATGTATGACTTCGTAACCGTCTTGTATGAATTCAAAGCTTATGTCTCTACATGGTTTTACTGAAAATTTGTTTTCTGCTGGTGCCAGATATTTCATTAGGTTCATCAGTGATGTTTTTCCACAGCCTATTGGTCCAGAAAGTAATATTCCTTTGTTGAGGTTGAGGTTGTATTGAAAGCATGTTGGTTCATCTTTGAGGAAATAAGCGATTAGCTTGTAAACGATTGGATAATCTGCTTCTTGTATTTTGAAATGATTGCCGTATAGTTCTACGCCTTTTGCTTCGAGCTTATTAATTATTTCTGGGTAGTTGTAGTGGGTTTTTATATTTTCATTCATTTGCCTGATTTTTTGTTCGCTAAAGCGAAGTTTTTGGAACACGGATGAGACAGATTTAACGGATTAACACTGATTTTTTTAATTTTTAACCATACTTCGACAGGCTCAGTACAGGCTCGAAACATAGAATTATTATTTTAAAAAAGTCGCTTTGCTCTGGATAGTTTATCATAGTTTTTTTTGCTAAAGCGAAGTTTTTGGAACACTGATGAGACAGATTTGACGGATTTACACGGATTAGCCACCCCGCCCTTTGGGCACCTCCCGAAAATAATTCGGGACAAGCTATCCAAAGGATGGGAATTCTAAAGTGGTTCTGAATAATCTTTGTCTGTTCCTGTGTTGAGGTGTTTTGCACGATTAGGTGGTGAATTGGTGGTGTTGTCTTTAAAATTAATGCTGTTTAATATCCAATTTTGTGCTGCTGCTTGCCAATCGACCATTGGTGTTTTACCACCAACTAACCAACCGTTGCTTGAGAAGTAATTGAAAAACTTTTGTGCTTCTAGTTCCGGAAAGTTGTTTTCTTGGAAGTAGGATTTGATTTCTTCTAATTTTGGCTTCTCGACTATGCTCGAAGTGACGACAAATTCTTTTTCTTCTTTTTTAGCGGAACTTTTTTCTTCTTTTAAATTTTCGTTTTTTAATTGAAAATTTTTTATTTCTTCAAAATTTTTTGTGTGCTTTTCCAAGTTTGAAACGTTTTCAATGTTTAAATTGTTTGTATTGTTTATATAGTTTATAGAAGGTACTAGTGCTTGTTCACTACTTGTTTTATCACTAGTACAAGACTTGTTTAGAGCTTGTTCATCAACTTGTTCAAAAAGAGGTTCAATTTTTGGTTTTCTTTCGCTTTTTTGAATGGGTTTTAAATCATCTGAAAAGTTGAATAAATACACGTGACTTCCTTTGAATGGATTATAGGATGGTTCGTAATTGATATATCCTAAACTGTGTAAATTTTTAAGGCATTTATGATACGTTGCTTTGGAACTGATTTTACTTATTCGCATAACCTCATCGCGAGAAATACTGATTGGATTTTTAAAGCGATTGCAATTCCAGAATTGGAATAAAGCAATGTATAAACTCACGTGTGTTGGATTAAGTGATTTGTCTATTGCTACTTTTTCGAAAAAGCCGGTTAGGTGTTTTATGTAGTTCATTTTGCTAGTGATTAGTAATTAGTGAAGAGTGAGTAGAAAAGATTGCTTCGTTCCTCGCAATGACATTACTTGAACAGGGTTGGAACTGCATTTACTTTATTGCCGTTTAGGAGTTTTTCGATGTCTGTATTGTCGTAATACATAATGCCACCCACTTTGGTATACGTTAGTGTTCCGTTGATTCGAAGGTTTTGTAAAGTACCTGGAGAAATGTTTAACAGCTTACGGACCTCTTTAGATTTGAGCCACTGTTTTGTTTGTTGCGGTTTGGAATGCATGATTTCTTTTAAATCATTTAGAAGAAGACTACGAAATTCGTTTAAGTCTTCACGAGTAATAACTTCGATTGCCATAACTTGTGTTTTAGATTATTATACATTACCGATTAACATCAAAAAATGACCTTAATAAATCGGTAATACAAATTTGTGAAGTTTGATTGATTTTATTTCACAACCTAAACACAAGTTGTGTACGATTTTTTATTAAAATAGTACAAAGTGCTTTGTTTTCTAGCTTTATTGAATTGAATTCCTTTCAGCTTTAAAATTCAATTTGGGAAATTAGGTGAAAATCATGGCATTTTTAAGCTAATTCACAACCTGAACACAAGTTGTGTGTTTTAAGAAAGACTTAATTATGAAGCATCATTTAATTTACATTTTCTTCTTCCAATATGTGATTTTCTAATACTTCTGAAAGTTGGTTGATGAATTTTGAACGGCCTGTTTTTCTGTTTTTGATGTCAATGTAAAAACGATAAATATTTTCTTCAATGTCTTGGTTGAAAATTTTACCGAAGAATACCGCTAATTCTTTTATATCGGTATTGCCGTTGTTTATTTTTTTGGAATGGTGTAAAGCATAAATGAGTTCGACTAAATCTATTTTAGTTCCAGTCCAATTAATTGTTTGTTGCACAGAGGGATGTACTATTGAGCAGTTGTTTTCTAATTTTTCAATTTTATTTTCTAAATAATTGGTCAATATATCGTTAGAGATCATCAATGCCATACTATAATCGTGACTCGTACATAATTTCAGATCATAATTGATCAAAGAACAATCTCTTTTTAAAATATTTGAATCTTTTTCTCTTAAAAAATAAATGCTGTCTTTATGTGAAGCTCTTGCTCTATAATATTCATAAAACTTCCTGTTTTTATTGGTGTTTTCTTGAATTGAGTTTAAAGCATCTTCATAAAATTTAATCTTATTCTTTTTTGAAGTTGGTAAATTCGTTTCTATACTTAAAACTGTTTTGTAATAGATAAGCTTGGATATAAATATAGGTTTCAAATCTTTGAAAAAATATATTTCTTCTTCTGATGAACTAAACTTATGCTTTTTTAACCATTTGAATAATTCTTTACTTCTAGTTTCAATTAATTCAGTGACTTTATGTGCAATGACAATACTGTCTGAATTTGTAGTTTTAATGTTTTGATACTCCTTTTCAAATTCACTAAAAAAATTCAGACAATACTCATTCATTTTAATACAATTTGGGTTAGTTTATATAAAACTTAATTGTGTTAAAATTATTGTTAAAATAGCTAATTATTTTTAGTTGTTTAAATAAATTTGTCTTTTAAATTTTTATAGTTCTTAATCGTAATGCATTAGCAATAACTGATACAGAACTAAAGCTCATTGCTAAAGCTGCAATCATTGGAGAAAGTAATAAACCAAAAACTGGAAATAAAACACCAGCTGCAATTGGAACTCCTAAAACGTTATATATAAAAGCAAAAAATAAGTTTTGTTTGATGTTTTTCATTACAGCATGACTTAGGTTTTTTGCTTTTACAATTCCTTTTAAATCTCCTTTTACCAAAGTAATTTTTGCACTTTCTATAGCAACATCTGTCCCTGTTCCCATTGCAATACCAATATCAGATTGTGCTAATGCTGGAGCATCGTTTATACCATCACCTGCCATTGCTACTATTTTACCTTTGGCTTGTAACTCTTTGATGTATTCTAATTTATCTTGTGGTAAGCAACTTGCTTTGAAATCTGTTAAATTAAGTTCAGAGGCAACAGCTCTTGCTGTATTTTCATTATCACCTGTTAGCATAATAACTTTAACTCCTTGTCGCTTTAACTCGTTAATAGCTTCTAAACTTGATTTTTTTATAGCATCTGTAATGGTAATATATCCTACAACTTTTTTATCTAAAGCGATGTAAGAAACTGTTTTACCTAGCTTTTGTTCTTCAATTACTTCTTGTTCTATACTTGAAAAATCTTTAATTCCTTCTTGCTCTAAAAGTTTTTTGTTGCCTAAACTGACTTTTTCATTGTCAATAAATCCTATTACTCCTTTTCCTGTTATAGAGTCAAATTTTTCTACTTTAAAAAAAGTAGTGTTTTTAGATTTAGCAAAATTTACAACTGCTGTTGCCAATGGATGTTCGCTATTTTTATTCAAAGAAGCTATTTTTCCTAAAACTTCATTTTCATGACCTTCTTTAACCACTATTTTTTCAACGGATGGTTTTCCTTCGGTTAAGGTTCCTGTTTTATCGGTTATTAAAACATCAATTTTATCCATTTTTTCAATGGCTTCTGCATTTTTAATTAATACACCTGATTTTGCCCCTTTACCAACTCCAACCATAACTGACATAGGTGTTGCTAATCCTAAAGCACACGGACAAGCAATTATTAAGACCGCAATTGCATTAATAAATCCATAAACCAATTTAGGTTCTGGTCCAAAAATCCACCAAACAAAAAAGGTCATAATTGATATTAAAACTACAATGGGAACAAAATACTTTGAAATTTTATCTACTAAATTTTGAATGGGAGCTCTCGAACGACTTGCATCTGAAACCATTTGAACAATTTGTGATAATAAAGTTTCTGAACCTACTTTTTCGGCAATCATTAAAAAAGATTTTGTTCCGTTTATGGTTCCAGAACTTACTTTATCGTCCATTTTTTTATCTACTGGAATAGGTTCTCCAGTAATCATTGATTCATCAATGGTGCTGTATCCTTCTGTAATGATTCCATCTACAGGAATTTTTTCTCCAGGTTTTACTCTAACTATATCTCCCTTTTTAATGTCGTGAATTGAAATTACTTTTTCTTCACCATCAATCACTAAGGTAGCTTCGGTTGGTGCTAATTTTAATAACTCTTTAATAGCTCCACTTGTTCTGCTGTGTGCTTTTGCCTCTAACAATTGCCCTAACAATACCAAGGTTAAAACTACAGCTGTAGCTTCAAAATATAAATGGACAGTTCCTTCTGAAGTTTTGAATTGGTCAGGAAAAACAGTTGGAAATAATAATCCGATAATACTAAAAACAAAAGCGACTCCAGTTCCAATACCAATTAAGGTAAACATGTTCAAATTCCAGTTGATAATGGATTTCCACGCTCTTTCAAAAAACATCCAACAAGCATAGAAAACAACAGGAATCGTTAATATAAATTGAATCCAATTCCAATATTGCAATTCCATAATTTTGTATAATGGGTTATTTGGAATCATATCAGACATGGTAATAATAAAAATAGGCAAGGTGAAAATTGTAGCAATTTTCATTTTATGTGCTAACTTTTGATAGGTTTTATCTTCTTCAGATTGGGTTGGTTCCATTGGCACTAAATCCATTCCACAAATAGGACAACTTCCTGGGTTGTCTTGAATGATTTCAGGATGCATGGGACAAGTATATTGTGTGTTTTGAATTACCGTTGGTTGTTGTACTAAATCCATTCCACAAACAGGACAATCACCCGCCTTATCATACACTTTGTCA
>Ga0102814_10000073_pt1 | contig 66925 bp, 56 predicted proteins | sample ColrivemetaGS741_FD_79112 | JGI IMG/M metagenome (GOLD analysis project Ga0102814, IMG submission 79112) | Estuarine microbial communities from the Columbia River estuary - Flood tide ETM metaG S.741 | ecosystem: Environmental > Aquatic > Marine > Intertidal zone > Estuary | place: USA...
CACTTTGCATTACTCTCTTTGAACTTTTATAAAGCATACTCATCATCATCAAGCTTGTTACACTTCCAAGTACAAACGATAAAGACCAAACTTTACCAGCTGTGAAGAAGACAATAAGTCCAACAACTATTGTATAAATCCAAACTAATGGAAATGTTTTAACAAATACATCCTTATTTTCCATCTGAATCCTCCAATTTAGCCACTCTCTTGATTAAATTTCTAATCCCAGCAAATACTCCAACGACAATAAAAATCAATTTGAAGACAAATACAGTGTTTAACCATTCATCAAGAAAATATCCTATAAAAAATGAAATTCCAACAGTAATCACTATTTCAAACAAAAAACTACTAACCGCTGAATATACCTTCATAGCATTTTTTTGTCCTTTATTCATTACTTAGTACCAAACAATCTGTCTCCACAGTCACCTAGTCCAGGAACAATATAACCAACTTCATTTAGTTTTTCATCAAGTGCAGCTAAATAAATATCTACATCTGGATGATCTAATTGTAATCTTTTTACACCTTCAGGACATCCTACTAATCCAACAAATCTAATATCGATTGCCCCTCTTTGTTTAACCGCAGTAATTGCCGCACTTGCACTACCACCTGTAGCAAGCATTGGATCAACTACTAAAACAGTACCAGTTTTAATCTCTGGTGGGAATTTAGCGTAATATTCATGAGGCTCTAAAGTATCTTCATCTCTATACATTCCAACATGCCCAACTTTGGCAATAGGAATAATCATTTGAATTCCTTCTACCATTCCAAGACCTGCTCTAAGAATAGGAACAATAACAACATCTTTACTTAATACTCTACATATTGTTTTTTGTATCGGAGTTTCAACTTCAATCTCTTTTAAATTTAAATCCCTAGTAATTTCATAAGTAATTAATCCACCAATTTCATTTACATTTTCTCTAAATAATTTTGTTGGTGTATTTTTATCACGAATGATTGCCATCTTATGGTCTATAAGTGGATGATTAAGTATCGTAACTTTTGACATTATTTCACCTCATTGTAATGATCTATTTTATTAATTCTTCTAATGTGTCTATCTTCATTTGAAAATTCTGTGTTTATCCAGATATCAACAATCTCAATTGCTTTTTCAACGCTGATAATTCTACCACCCATCGCAAGCACATTTGTATTGTTATGTTCTCTAGTTGCTTTCGCAGTGAATAAGTCATGAACCAAAGCGGCTCTAACTCCCTCAACTTTATTTGCCATGATACTCATACCAATTCCTGTACCACAAATCAAAATCCCACGATCATACTTTTTATCACGAACACCTTCTGCTACTTTTAAGGCAAACTCGTTATAATCAGTACTATCTTGGGAATACGTTCCAAAATCCGTTACATTAAAACCATTATTAGATAAATGTTCTCTAATTACTTCTTTGTGTTCAAACCCGCCATGATCGGCACCAATTGCTATTCTCATAATATCACTCCTATGTAAGCGTTTCGCTCACCATTTCAATTATATTAAAAACCAACTTATTTTACAAGGTTACTTAATATAATATATAAGAAATATATATCTTATAAAATAATACCATATATATAGGTAATCTGTTCGTATAAAAACAAATATAATAAACTTTTTATAATTAATATTCCAAATAAAAAGAAAAAACTATTAAATAATAATTTCTCCTTGCCTTAATACTTTCTTGTTAACTACATCATAAACAGTCGAACTGATGTTAGTTAAGTCAGTTCCTTCAATAATATAATCTACTACGTTTTCATATCTCACAGCTTCATCATATTTCTTAATCGCAGGTTCACTGCTTAAATTCAAACTTGTCACAGCCATCGGGCCAAACTTCTCTAAAATACTCAAAGCAATGTTATCATTTGGAATTCTTACCCCAACAGTGCTAAATCCACTTGTTAAAAAATCTCCAACAATATCTTTTTTTGGTAAAACCAGAGTTAAAGCACCTGGCCAAAACTTATCAGCAATATCAATAGCCAATTCAAAATTGTGGCAAATCGATTCAACTTGTTTAATATTCGCACATAAAACAGCGAGAGGTTTATTACCATCGCGCTTTTTAATATCATAGATTTTTTGTACCCCTATTTTACTCTCAAGTAAGCAACCAATACCATACACGGTATCTGTTTGGAATACTATAATTTCATCATGAATATCTTTTTTCAATAATTCTTTTACATTTATTATCATCAAATCACCATAATTATTATAGCAAATACTAAAAAAAGTTACTACTATTATTTTTTAGTGTTATAATTTCTTTGAGAGGTGATAAACCATGTTAAAAACATTTATAAAGTATTACAAAAATCACAGATTATTATTTATCCTAGACTCACTTGCTGCAGTCTCGATGAGCGGATTAAATCTTGCATTTCCTCTAATCGCAAAAGAGTTTATTAATAATTACATTCCAAATGAAAATCTAACTATGATATTTACATTTGGTGCTATCTTGATTGGAATGTATTTAATGAGAATGGGATTTAATTATTTTGTTAACTATTATGGACATGTAATGGGAACAAGAATTGAAAGAGATATGAGAATTGATTTATTTAAAAAAATACAAACATTAGATTCTGATTACTTTGATGATCATAAAACAGGAAGCATTATGACTCATATTGTTGGTCACTTAAGAGATATATCTGAAATGGCACACCATGTACCAGAAAATCTACTTGTATCAACTATTATGATTCTTGGTAGTTTTACAATCTTAGCATTTATTCACCCATTATTTACGTTGATTGTTTTTGCATTTATTTTAATGTTGGTTTTATACAGTGCAACAAGAAGAAAAAAAATGATGGCAGCTTCTAGAAAAACAAGAAAAACACATGAAGAAATAAACAGCGAAGTTGAAAACAGCATTGGTGGAATCAGGTTAACAAAAGCTTTTACCAATGAAGAGTTTGAAATTCAAAAATTTACTAGAGTTACAAATCAATATCAAGAAAGCTTTGGGGATTTTTATAAACAAATGGGTATCTTCTCATCAGGTACAAATTGGTTCATTGATTTACTATATGTAGCTGTTTTAGTCTTTGGTGGATACTTTGTTTATCTTGGACAAATGGATATTGGTGAATACTTTGCATTCTTCTTATTTGTTGGATATTTAATCCAGCCTGTTAGAACTTTAATAAGTACAATGGAACAAGTCCAAAAAGGTTGGTCTGGTTATGAGAAATTTTATAACACAATGATGATCCAGCCAAAAATAACAAGTCCAGAAAATCCATTAACTTTAGAATCATCACCACGTGACATTGAGTTTAGAAATGTAACGTTTCAATACGAGACTTCAAGAAATCATATTCTGAAGAATTTTAATGTAACAGTAAAACAAGGACAAAAAATTGCACTTGTTGGAGAAACAGGTGTTGGTAAATCTACTATCTCAAAACTAATCCCAAGATTTTATGATGTAAATGAAGGTGAAGTGTTACTTGATGGAGTAAACGTTAAGGAATATGATATCTATTCACTAAGATCAAGTATTGGGCATGTTCAACAAGATGTTTATATCTATTATGGAAGTGTAAAAGATAATATTTTATATGGTAAACCAGAAGCCACTTTCGAAGAAGTTGTTGAGGCAGCCAAAAAGGCCAATATTCACGACTTTATTATGAGTTTAGAAAATGGTTATGAAACATTAGTAGGAGAACGTGGAGTTAAGTTGTCAGGAGGGCAAAAACAAAGAGTCTCTATATCACGAGTATTCCTTAAAAATCCACCGATACTTATACTTGATGAAGCTACTTCAAGTTTAGATAACGTTACTGAAAAATTAATTCAAAAAGCTTTGGATAATTTAAGTGATGGTAGAACTACATTAGTTATAGCTCATCGATTAAGCACAATCTCAAATGCTGATGAAATTCTTGTACTTACAGAAGATGGAATATCTGAAAGAGGTACACACAAAGAATTAATTAAGAATGATGGATATTATTCAAAATTATATAACGCAAGTTTAGAAATATAAAAAAGCACATTATTGTGCTTTTTTTATGATATAATTAACTGATGAAAAAGGGGTGTTAGCAATGAGTAGTACAATAAAACAAATTTACTTGAATGAAAAACAAATGGCTAATGTAAGGGGCGAAGCAGGTACAAGGATTCTGGCTTTTTTATTAGATACTTTCTTTTCTATAATAGGTGCAGGAATTGTATTTTTTATTTTTATCGGTTCAGAAAACATTTTAGATGCACTTCAAGATAGAAGTACAATGATGATGATAACTCTATCAACTATGTCACTTAATTTAGTTCTAACTTTCATTATACCAGTAATTACAAATGGCCAAACATTTGGAAAGAAAATTTTCGGACTTAGAATAGTTTCAGTGAATGGTTCTGATGTATCTAATTCATCTTTATTCTTCAGATATTTTATTCTAGTTGTACTGTCATTATTTTCGAGATTGCCTTTAATTGGATTCATTTTTAATCTTATTTTATTCCTTTATTATTTGATTGGTATAATCCAAATTAATAACGATGAAAGAAGTATGACTTACCTTGATAAAATTTGTAACACAGTAGTTGTAGATGATATCAAACATTTTAATCTTAAAAATACAATAATTAGTACATAATATCAAAATAAAAAGGGCACATTTGTGCCCTTTTAAATATCAAACATCATTTGTTTATTCAAAATATTATATACAGGTTTAAAAGTTCTTCTGTGAATGTCTAAAACACCATACTTTTCTAGTGCATCAAGATGCTTTTTAGTAGGGTATCCTTTATGAGATTCAAAACCATATTCTGGATACTTTTCACTAAGTTCTATCATATAATTATCTCTATCAACCTTGGCAATTATCGATGCAGCTGCGATAGTTGCACTTTTTGTATCTCCTTTAATTATATCCTTAAAGTCAATACCAAGTCTAGTTAGTTGCATTGCATCACTAAGTATAAACGTTGGTTCAATTTCTAAACCACGAACGGCTTCGATCATTGCTTTTCTTGAAGCTTCAAATATGTTAATTTTGTCAATTTCTTTTGGCCATATATATACTATCTTATATGCCAAAGCTTTTTCTCTAATTTCCTTATCTAATCTTATTCTTGTTTTTTCAGTGAGTTTTTTGGAATCATTTAATCCTTCAATCGTTTTTAGTGGGTTAAGTATAACAGCTGCGGCAACTACAGGGCCAGCAAGTGGTCCTCTTCCTACTTCGTCACAACCAGCAATATATTTATGTCCCTTTTGTAATAGTTCATTTTCAAAACTATACATGCTCACTAACTCTATCTAACATAATTTTTCCAAATTTCTCATGTCTGAAATCAAACAAAAACAACTCACTAACTCTGTCATAATCAATTTGTTTACCAGGTAATAAACATCCACGTCTAATACCTATATCATCATAAATTCCCAAGATATTATCTATATCTACTTTGATATCGTATCTTTCTTCAAATCTAGATTTATAATATTTATCTAAGAATTTATATCCATAAATCACTATATCATCAAGTGGTAAAATATCGTCCTTTATTGCCCCTGTTAGAGCTAGTCTAAATGCAACATCTTCATCATCAAACTTTGGCCATAATATACCAGGAGTATCTAATAGTTCAAAGTCTTTACCTACTCTTATATATTGTGTTTGCCTTGTTACCCCAGGTCTATCTTGCACCACTAATTTCTTTTTATTTGCGAGTTTATTAATCAGTGTAGATTTACCAACATTAGGGATTCCAAGAATCATTGCTCTAATTGGTCTTTCAATTCTACCTCTTGCTTTTTCTTTTGCTTTTAACTCTTTTAACTCTTCTTTTAATACAGGTAAAATTTTATCAACACCATTACCATTAACAGCGTTAATTTGGAGTGTTCTTAACCCTTGTTTTTCAAAAAAGACAACCCATTTATCAAGCTCATTTTTATCTGCTAAATCAGCTTTATTAAGTAAGATTACTCTTTTCTTATTTCCACAAACCTCTTTTACGACTGGGTTCTGTGAAGAGAAAGGAATTCTAGCATCAAGCAATTCTAATACAATATCTATTGCTCTGATTTTTTCCTTTACTTCTCTTTTAGTCTTGGCCATGTGGCCAGGATACCATTGAATTTGTTTCATATTATCACTCCACTTAAGTTATTTTCTTAAGATATTATTATATTTAAAAACTACTTTTCCAAACATATTTTCTTCAGTTATAAATCCAACACTTTGATCTCTTGAGTCTTTTGAGTTTGTACGATTATCTCCAAGTACAAAATATGATCCTTCTGGAACAATAAACTCACAGTAATCACCAGATCTAGATGTGCAGAATGTATAAGTATCTAAGTTTAAATCCGATTGATCTATAATTTCTAATCCTGACGAACTGTTACTTTGATAATATATTAGTCCATTATCAATAATAATTTTTTCACCAGGTAGTCCAACAATTCTTTTTATATAGTATAGTTCTTGATCAATTTTTACAACAACAGGATCAAGTCTTTTATAAGTCATAAAAGGTATATGCATAAGTACAACATCTTCATTATCAGTATAATTAGGTTCCATACTTTCACCATCAACATTTGATAATGACAATGAACTCATGTTGATTATTGTAATTACAGCCATAAAGATTGGTATTACCATTAATATATCCAGTCCCTCAGCGATTCTTCTAACTGTTTTATATAAAGATTTATTAGCGTCTTTTTCTTCAATTGAATTAGCATATAAAATTGCACCAATTGTTCCGAAGAATGAAAATGATAACGCAAAGACTAAAACCCTCGAATTTAATACTAAGTTAAAATCATGATAACGACTAATTAGCCTAGTAAATGCTAGAACTGCAATCGAAAGAAACACGATAATACCGCGCCTCTTTGTATTTTTTTTAAGACCTGTTATTTTTTCCCAGTAATCGGTAGTATCTTCTACTACCTCTTCAAGTACTTCTTGTTCTAATTCTTCCATAATACCACCCTAATTAGAAAACATATCTTCCAATTCAATTTCTGATAGAAGAGCTGTTCTAGCTTTAGAACCTTCATTGTCTGAGACAATTCCCATAGAACATAGTGTCTCGACAATTTTCTGAGCTCTATTAAACCCTATTCTAAACTCTTTGCTTATCTTATTTATTGAAGCTGTACCATCTTTAACAACAAATCGTGCAATGTCTGGTAAAAGCTCATCTTGATCATTTGAAGCAGCTACACTACTAACTAATTTCTCTTTTGTAAAAAGATAATTAGCTTCTCTTTGACTTCTAATAAAATCATTTACTGTTCCTATATCAGAATCTGAAATATATGCTCCTTGCACTCGTCTTTGAACTTGCCCGTTCTCACAGAACAACATATCCCCTCTTCCAAGAAGTTTGTCTGCACCAGCACCATCAATAATTGTCATTGAATCTATATAACTAGCAACACTAAACGCTATCCTTGTTGGAATGTTTGATTTTATAGTACCTTTAACAACATCTGTTGAAGGTCTTTGAGTAGCGATAATTAAGTGAATACCACAAGCTCTTGCTTTTTGTGTTAATCTCATAATAGCTTCTTCAACACTTGAAGAAGCAACCATCATTAAATCAGCAAGCTCATCAACAATAATAACCATATATGGCATTATTGGTCCAAGATTTTCTCTCTCTACTCTTGCATTATATGATTTTATATCTTTAACTCGGTCATTTGCAAACACTAAGAATCTTCTATCCATCTCTTCTACAGCCCATTTTAATCCTGCTGTAGCGATTTTAGGATCAGTGATTACTGGTGTTATTAAATGTGGTAATTCGTTATAGGCAGTTAATTCAACCATTTTAGGATCTATTAACATAAGTTTTAATTCATCAGGTGAATACTTAAACAACAAACTCATTATTATGGTATTTACACAAACGCTTTTTCCACTGTTTGTTGCTCCTGCTACTAATCCGTGAGGCATTTTAGCTATTGAAGTAAACACACCTTTTCCGTCAATATCTAATCCGATAGCAACGCTTAAAGGAGAATCGTTTTCAGTAAACTCTGGGCTATTAACTATATCACAAAAATGAACTATCTCAGCAATTTCATTTGGAACTTCAATTCCAATCGTACTTTTACCAGGGATTGGAGCCTCTAATCTTATCTCTTTAGCAGCTAGTGCCATTTTTATATTATCTGAAATACTTGTAACTTTTTTAACATTTACTCCACTATCTAACACTATTTCATATCTTGTTACTGTTGGCCCTTTAGTATATTTTAATACACTAGCTCCAACACCAAATTCTATAAAAGTTCTGTTTAAAATGTCTATTTGTTTTTGAATCCATTCTTTGTTGTTTTCAACTTTTCTTACTGGTTTTGATAACAATGAGAATGGTGGTAGCACATAATCTTTCTTCAAAGGAGTAGGTCTTTTTGGTACTTCTGCAGATTTTTTAGGTTGTACCTCCGACTTTCCCTCGTTTGTATCTGTCACCTCTAAAGCTTCCTTGGCTTTTTTTTCATTATTTCTTTTTTCAACATAGTCTCTAATACTTGTTTTAGGTACTATCTCGTCATCCAAATCTTGCTCAATTTCTGTATCTCGAGGTTTTGGCTTTTTGAAAATAGGGATCTCTGCTTCAGGATCTCTTATGTATGGTTTATTAACAATTGGTTCATGTTTTTCATTAGCATACTTTTCTCTTTGAGAGTACTTTTGAAATTGATCAGAATCACTTGAAGGTTTACTACTAGATTTTCTTGTTTGTTTTTCTAATGCTTCTTCTAAGTTGCTTCCGCTTACCATATCGAACTCTGGATACTCTGATCCATATTTCAACTTCATTTCTTCTTTGTTAAGTTTTGGTTTGGTTCTAAAATTATCAAATTGTCTATCCAGGTCTCCCTTTCTTTCATGAGGAGTTGGAATAACAACATCATCCTTTACGTTCGTACCGAAAATAGGAGAAACGAATTTGTTTTTCACATATTCCTTTTTAAATTCCCCAATTTGATATATTTCGAACTCTTTTGTATCTTCAGTTCTCTCAAAAACTGCTGGTATTTTCTTTTTCTTAAACATTACCTCTCACCTCTTACTTGATGGTAGTATCAATAAATTCTTTTACTTCGTTATAAGATTTCCTTTTCTTATTAACTAGGCTTCCCAATTCGTCCCCTGACTCAAATATTAAGAAACTTGGTATTCCAAAAATATTTAAGTGTCTTGCAAGTGCAATATCTATATCTCTATCCATTTTATAAAATTCAATATCTGGATATTCTTTTTCTAATCTTGGTATGTGTGGGTTTATTACAAAACAATCAGGACACCATTTTGTATAAAAATACACCAGAACCTTCTTTTCTTGTTCTACTGCTTCATAAAATTCCTTCGTATTATTCAAAACTTTCATCAATATCGTCTCCTTCATCTTCAGTAAATATGTTTTTCAATTCCTTTTCAACGAAATTAATATCCACTGGTGACTCAAACACTTTTTTAGAGTAAACTTTAGCAGTTTCTTCTCCAACTATACCAATTATAACAACACAAACTTTCTTAGTCATTACATCCACACTAGTATTTATTACAAGTTTTCTAAACCAATATACAGGGTTAAGAGCATTTAATACTGCTCCCCCATATTTTACAACTTTTCCAACTCTAAGTTTTTTTGCAGCTCTTGCAATTTTACTTTCTTCTATTGCTTTTTTCTTTTCTAAAAACTCCATAATTTTTGTAATTCTAATGTTTTTGGTATTCTTTAGAATTGGTTTTTCTAACAGCAAATCAATTCTATCAGCTATGTAATGACTCAAGTTTAGAGTTTCATTAACGCTTAATTCAAGCATCGGGTGCTTTGACGTTGGAAAGAAATAATTGGCTATCTCTTCAATAAGCTCATAACTAAGTAATAGCGTATACTTACCAACATTCTCACCAGATGTTTTTCTAGATCCCTTAAATTTCTTTTGCTTGAGTCTAATCAAGTCCTCAAGCTCAGAAACATCTACATCAATACTTGGTTTCTTAATATCATCAACATCAATATTCTTACCGCGTACTAAAAGATATACATATATCGCTGTAAATGCAATCATTCCCGTAAATATTCCAAAAAAGAAGTTAATAAAACCTGCAATAGAAATATCAAATATTAAAAATTCCACTAATAAATTCATTAAAGGCATGTGAACACCTCCTTAAACTAATAAATATTATAACATATTTATGATAAGTATTGTGTATATTTTGTGATTATGAGATAATGTTTTGAGGTGATAATATGGAAAAATATCTTATCGCACTTGATTTAGATGGCACTTTATTAAAAGATTGGCAAACTATCAGTGACGAGACTATTAATTATTTAAAAGAATTAAAAAGAGAAGGGCACACGATTGTGCTAGCTACTGGCAGACCTTTTAGAAGCTCTGAAAAGTTCTATGATCAGTTAGGGCTTGATACTCCACTGATTAATTACAACGGTGGTTATGTTACTTCTAAAAACGATCCAAACTTTGTTCCATTTAGCTTAACTGTAGAAAAAGAAAAAGTTATTGATGTATTTACAAAGAACAAAGAGTTTATCCACAATGCATTTGGAGAAATTAAAGACGATATTTATCTTCTAAGAGACGAAGAAGATATAAGACCTTTACTACATTTGTTTAATGGTGCACGATTATTTGTTGGTGAATTCAAAGACACACTTAAGGCAAATACAAATGGGTTCATTATCCTTGCTAATAAGGGCGATGGTCAATACATTGAAAAATATATAAATGAAACTTATCCAGGGGAAATACTTTGTAGAAACTGGGGTAATGATTACAAGTATATTATTGAAATGTTTACAGCAGATACTAACAAAGGAAATGCATTAGAATATGTTTCAAATTATTTGGGATTTGATAGAGAAAATATCATCGCTATTGGTGATGCACATAATGATATAGAGATGATAAAATTTGCAGGTCATGGTGTTGCCATGGCCAATGCACAAGACTCATTATTAGAGGTTGCTGATGAAATAAGCAAGTACACTAATTTAGAGAACGGTGTTGCAAAATATTTAAGAGAATTTTTCGAAAATAAAAAAGCTATGTAAAATAGCTTTTTTTTAATATCTAAATCTTTTCTTACCTTTTCCTTTACCCTTTTTTTGTTTAATAGGGGCACCTTGCATTGCTGCTAGAGGATTACTTGTATTCATTTTATTTGGATCCATATTACCCATTCTTTTCATCATTTGTTTTTGCTGATCTAAAGATTGAATAAGTTTATTTACTTCAGAAACACTTCTACCTGATCCCGCAGCAACTCTTCTACGTCTTGAACTACTTTGCGCTATTAGTTTAGTGTTTTTTCTTTCAGCTTTTGTCATCGAAGAAATAATAGCCTCAATAAAAACCAATTGTTTGTCATCTATGTTTGCACCTTTCATGGCTTTCCCCATTCCAGGTATCATTTTCATAATTCCACCAAGTGATCCCATTCTCTTAATCATCTTCATTTGTTTCACGAAGTCATTGTAATTGAATGTTCCACTCATCATTTTTTCCATCATCCCCATCATGTCGTCTTCACTAACATTTTGAGTAACTTTATCAACAAGTGTTAAAACATCTCCCATACCTAAAATTCGAGATGCCATTCTTTCTGGATGGAAAACTTCGATTTGATCTAATTTCTCACCCATACCCATAAATTTTATTGGGATATTTGTAACTTGCCTTAAGCTAAGTGCAGCTCCACCTCTAGTGTCACCGTCTAGTTTAGTTAAAATACTACCCGTAACTGCAAGTTGCTCATTAAAACTTTGTGCAACTGTTACAGCATCTTGTCCAGTCATAGCATCAAGAGTTAACAAAATTTCTTCTGGTTTTAAGAACTCTTTTATTTCAACTAATTCATTCATCATTGATTCATCTATATGAAGTCTACCTGCTGTATCTGCAATAACTAAATTATGTCCATTTATAGCAGCATACTCCATTGCTTTTTTAATAATTGTAAGTGGTTTTTCTTCGGTACCCATTTCAAATACATCAATGTTCAATTGTCCACCGATTGTTTTCAACTGGTCAACTGCAGCTGGACGATATACATCTAATGCTACAAGTAGTGGTTTTAAGTTGTTATTTTTTCTTAAATATGCTGCTAATTTACCAGCTGTTGTAGTCTTCCCAGCACCTTGTAAACCAACCATCATAATTTTTGAAATTCCAACAACATTAAGTTTTAAAGGTTCAGTTGTATCCCCCATTATTTTCTTCAGTGCATCGTTAACAATTTTTACAACTTGCTGCCCTGGATTTAATCCTTTTAAAATTCTATCTCCAAGAGCTTCTTCTTTTACTTCTTTTGTAAAAGCCTTAACTACTTTAAAGTTTACATCAGCTTCTAAAAGAGATAATCTTACTTCTCTCATCATTGTTTCAATGTCGTTCTCAGTAAGTCTACCTTTTCCTCTTACCCTTCTAAGGGCCATTTGCAAACGATCTGATAAGTTATCAAAAGCCATAATATCACTCTACCTTTTCAAGTTCCTCAACAATAACATCAACGTCATTGATTTTAAGTTCTTTTAGTTTTTTTATTAATTTTTTTCTTTTTAAAGTCTTTTCTTTTAGTTTTAGATTACTCTCTAAATCCTCAAGTTTTTTTACTGTTCTTTTTATTTGATCATGAACTGCGTTTCTACTTACATCTAAATTATCACTTATCTCAGAAATAGATAAATTATCAAAATAATAGTATTCAATATATATCTTTTGCTTTTCAGTTAATAGTTCTTGGTATGTATCATATAATTCTATGATTCTTATAGATTTATCAAGAGCATCCATTAAAAAATATCCGAGAACATTCCATAAATATATTCTTCAATATCGAAGTGTTCTAAATCATTCATTTTTTCACCAAGACCTACATATTTGATTGGAATCCCAAGTTCATCTTTAATTGCCAATACAATACCACCTTTAGCAGTACCATCTAGTTTTGTAAGGACTATTCCAGTTATATTACTAACTTCATTGAATATCTTTGCCTGAGACAATCCATTTTGCCCAGTTGTTGCATCAATAACAAGCAATGTTTCATGCGGAGCACCTTCAATTTCACGCCCAATAACTCGATGAATCTTATCAAGTTCCTTCATTAAATTAACTTTGTTTTGAAGTCTACCTGCAGTATCACATAATATCAAATCAATATCATTTGATTTTGCATAATTAATGGCATCAAACATAACAGATGAAGGATCACTACCCTCTTCTTTAGCAAAAAAATCACAACCAGCTCTTTCACTCCATATACGTAATTGATCAATCGCTCCAGCTCTAAATGTATCCCCAGCAACCATCAACACTTTTTTTCCCTTATTTTTATATTCGTGAGCTACTTTACTAATAGTTGTAGTTTTTCCAGCACCGTTTACTCCAACGAATAACACGACATTTAATCTATTTTCAGCGATGTCCAAATTAGATGAAACAATATCTTCATCAACATAAAGTTTGAACATTTCCTCCACTATAATCTCTTTTAAATCTTCAGGAGATTCTAATTTTTTAATTTCTACTTTTGTACGTAAATGTCCAACAAATTTAACAACTGTATCAACACCGATATCTGCCATTATAAAGATTTCTTCTAGTTCTTCAAATAATTCTTCATCAATTCTATCACTAGATTCTAACAATGCTTTTAAATTGTTAAAAACAGAACTTCTTGTCTTAGACATTCCGATTTTATATTTTTGAGCATTCGCTCTTTTTTCTTTTGATTTAAATAGGTTTTTGAATATTCCCATACTATCTCTTCTTTCATTAAAAAAGTCACACAACATTATAACATAATTAAAAAAAATCTTCTATATATATAAAAAAAATCCCTAGAAAAGGGAAAATCCGCCTCTCGGCGGATTAAGGAAGGGGATGTGCGAATAATAAATTATTCGCCATGCTATGTAAGGGATAAGTTGCGACTAGGTCGCATATATAATATACCATATTTTGAGTAAAACTGTCAATAAAAAATCAAAAATAAGCTTGATGGTGCTTTGATATTCAAAGTATAAAATAAAACGGCTTATTTAAGCCGTTTATATTATTAAAATTCGTTGACCGTTTCATCTTAATTGGTTAATACTTTGTATGTGTATTAAACTATGTTAAAACTGAATAATCATTCAGTTTTTTTATAACCACAAGTTTTTGTTTCTTGGCATATAATGTTACCACTTGAGTCTGGTACTAATAGGTTCCCACAGTCAGGGCAAGTCTCCCCAGTTGGTTTTGAAAACAACATGTTCTTACATTTTGGGAAATTATTACAAGCATAAAACTGTTTCCCTTTATTTCTTCCAGATTTTGCAGTTCTTTCAACTATATCTCCGACACCACATTTAGTACATTTTATTCCTGTAGTTACTGGTGCAACTTTTTCAACACCATTGTTTTTTATGTGTTTACATTCTGGATAATTACTACATGCTTCAAATGTTCCAAATCTTGAACTTCTATGAACCATTGGAGATCCACACTTTGGACAATCTTCACCTGTAAATTTTGGCGCTATTTTATCCATATTTTTGTTGGCATTATCTACCATTGGTATAAATGAATTATAGAATGATGAAATAATTTCAAATTGATCTTGTTCTCCTAATGATATATCATCCAGTACTTTTTCCATTCTAGCTGTATAATCAACACTAATTATCTTACTAAAGAATTCTTCTAGTTTATCAACTGTAAGTCTTCCTTGATCAGATGGAATGAATCTTTTTTCAGTTATTGATACATACTTACGATTTTTTAGAGTTGTAATTGTTTGTGAATAGGTAGAAGGTCTACCAATTCCTAAGTCTTCCATCTCTTTTATCAACCTAGCCTCTGTAAATCTTGCTGGAGGTTTTGTGAAGTGTTGAGTTTTTTCAACATTTAATGGTTTGATATTTGTGTCTTTCACTAATTCTGGTAATACACTTAGCTCTAAACTTTCATACTTTCCATACACTTTTAAATACCCATCAAAAATAAGTGCTTGAGCTTGTGATCTAAATAGTGCATCATTGTTTTTCAGTTCTACAGATGTAGTACTAATAATTGCAGGTTTCATTAAACAAGCAAGAGTTCTATTATATATTAATGAATATAAGCTAAACTCATCTTTAGATAAGTATTTTTTAACTTTTACAGGAGTATTATCAATACTTGTAGGTCTTACAGACTCATGGGCATCTTGAACGTTAGGGCCTTTTTTCGCTTGTTTTAAACTACCTACATATTCTTTACCAAATGTTTTCTCTATATATTTTTTTGCTGGAGCCATGAATGTATTACTTAGTCTATAAGAGTCAGTTCTCATATATGTGATTAAACCAACTGTCTCTGATTCTAAATCTATACCTTCATATAATTTCTGAGCAACAAGCATTGTTTTTCTTGAACTAAAGTTTAATTTAATTGATGCTTCTTGTTGTAATGACGAAGTAGTAAAAGGAGCTTTTGTTTCTCTATTTCTGTTTTTAGCTTCGACATTTTGAACATAAAATTCTTCGTTTAAACTGTTTAGTAATTCATCAGTTTCTGATTCATTTTTAAGTTCTGCTTTTTTACCTTTATAATTTAGAAGCTGAGCTGTGAAACCTTCGAACTCTGCTTTAACTCTCCAAAACTCTTCTTCTTCAAATTTTTCAATTTCTTTTTCTTTATCACAAATTATTTTCAAAGTGGCACTTTGAACTCTACCTGCAGATTTAGATTTGATTTTGTTTTGAAGTAATTTCGATAATTTAAACCCAATGATTCTATCTAAGATTCTTCTAGTTTCTTGACTTGATACTAAATTTAAGTCTAAATCTCTTGGTTCACTAAATGCTTTTAAAATAGCTTCTTTAGTAATTTCATTAAAGATTACTCTCTTTGTAGGAATATTTTCAATCTCTAATACTTCTCTTAGGTGCCAGCTTATTGCTTCACCCTCGCGATCTGGATCGGTTGCAAGAAATACTTCATCTATTTTGCTTAACGAATTCTTTAATTCTTTTACAACTGCTTTCTTTTCTTTAATTACTTCGTAACGAGGAGTAAAGTTGTTTTCGATATCTAGGCCTAAACCACCAACACCACTAATCGCTAAATCTCTTATGTGTCCCTTAGATGATAACACTATATAATCTTCACCTAAATATTGTCCTATTGTTTTTGATTTACTTGGTGATTCCACTATTACTAACTTTGATTTCATAGTCGTCCTCCTTGTCTTTCCATATATATATACACTCATTAAAAAGAAGTGTCAAGCACCCCTTTTCCTTATATATATTATATATATATACTTTATTTTACTTTATTTTTTAACAATAAATGTCATTCTATCTTTACCTTGCATATCTTTTTTCTGAATAATTTGAACATCTTTGAAATGCTTTTTTATAATCTTTTTTAATTCTTTTGCTTTGTCATAAGCATGTTCAAATGCAACGATGAATTTTTCATTAAGAAGCTCAGCTGCTCCACTTATAATTATTCGGTAAAAATCTAACCCGTCTTCTCCACCAAATAAAGCAACATCTGGTTCGTTATCTTTTACCAATCCTTCTACATACTCTTTATTTGGAATATATGGTGGGTTTGATACGATAATATCAAATTTTCTACCTTTTAGTGGTTCTAACATGTCTCCTTGTAAAAACTCTACATTACCTTGTAATGAACTATTATTCTTTTTAGCTACAGTTAATGCTTTTTCTGAAATATCAGTAGCAGTAACTGTCATATTTTCTTCTTCAATATCAAGAGTTACTGATAAACATCCACTACCTGTTCCAATATCCACTAAGTCAACTTTTGTTCCATCAAATACTTCATCATACATCATTAAAACATTAGCTACTAATTCCTCTGTCTCAAATCTTGGTATTAGAACATCTCCGTTTACAATGAATTTATGCCCAAAGAAATACTCATATCCAGTAATATGCTGCACAGGAATGTTTCTTACAATATATTTATCTACACCAAACAAAAACTCATCATAAATCTCTGTTGGCATTTCCTCATCTATTTTCATCAACAACTCAGAACTTTCCATTTTCGAAAAATGCAGTAATAAAATCTTTACCGCAGAGTCTTCTTTAAAGTTATCAACTGCGTACTTTTCATTAATTCTTAATACATCTCTATATGTTGGCATAGTTTTACCTCTTAAGACATTGAAAGAAGAGCATAAGCTCTCCTCTTATTCTTTACCTTCTAGTTTTCTTTTTAATTCTTCGCTAATAAGAGCATCTATAACTGAGTCTAATTTACCTTCCATAACACGGTCTAATTGTTTCAAAGTAAATCCAATACGATGATCAGTAACACGGTTTTGAGGATAGTTGTACGTTCTTACTTTTTCACTTCTATCTCCAGTTCCAATTTTACTTCTTCGTTCTTCGCCTTCTTTGTCTGCTTGCTCTTGAGCTATCTTATCAAACAATCTAGCTTTTAAAATTCTTAAAGCAGATGCTTTATTTTCATGTTGGCTTTTTCCATCTTGGCAAGTTACAACTAATCCAGTTGGTTCATGAGTAACTCTAACTGCACTATCTGTTGTATTAACAGATTGCCCTCCAGCACCACTTGATCTATATGTGTCAATTCTTACATCGCCCATATTAAGTTCAATCTCAACATCCTCTGCTTCAGGTAAAACAACTACAGTTGCAGTTGATGTGTGTACTCTACCTTGAGATTCTGTTTGAGGAACTCTCTGAACTCTGTGTGAACCTGATTCGTATTTTAAAAATGCATAAACACTATTTCCAGTAACTGTAAATTCAATTTTAGTGAATCCACCAGCGTCACCTTCTTCAGAATTTAACACTTCAATTTTCCAATTTTTTGTTTCTGCATATTTCCCATACATTCTGTATAAGTCTCCAGCAAAAATATTTGCTTCATTTCCACCCGCAGCTCCTCTGATTTCAACAATTACATTTTTTTCATCATTAGGATCTTTTGGTATTAAAAGAACTTTTAATTCTTCTTCTATTTCTGGGATGCGAGGTTTTAACTCCTCTAATTCCATTTTTGCCATTTCGACAATCTCAAGATCATCTTCATGAGCCATTTCTTTTAAGTCTTCTATGCTTTGCAATGTAGTTTTATATTCTCTATACAAAGCAACTACAGCTGCTAATGAAGCATGTTCTTTTGAATATTCAGTTACTTTTTTAATATTTACTGTAATAGCAGGATCCATCAAAAGCTCAGTAATGTGATCATATCTCTCTTCTATCTTATCTAATCTATCTCTCATATCTATCACTCCGAACTATATTATATTATAATGCTACCTTATTTTCAACAAACATTCCACCTTGTTTTTTTACTCTTCTTAAGTAAAGGATAAACAAAGTAAGTAAAATTATCCCTTTTGCTACACTACTAATTGAAACACCCCACCAGATACCTGCGTATCCTAAGGACGCACTCATTACTATAGCTAGAGGCACTCTAAGTGAGTTCCCAATTACACCTACAGCAGATGGGAATTTAGTTTTTCCAAGTCCATTAAATGCTCCTGCAGTAGCTAATTCAATAATCATAAATAATTGTGAGAAACTAAGTATTTCTAAATATGTTTTACCAATTTGCAGTGTTTCTTCACCATCTAAGAATATATCCATAAGTGGCCTAGCAAATACAAACAATACTACATTAACAAGAATTCCATAAGGAACAAGTAATTTCATTGAAGTTTTAAATCCTTCTTTAACACGTTCAAAGTTCTTAGCTCCAAAGTTTTGTCCTACAAAACTTGCCAGTGCAACTTGGAACCCAGATGCTATCATCCAAGCAAGTGCCTCTATTTGTGATCCTACTCTCTGAACAGCCATTGGTGTTTTACCATAACTAGTAACCATTCTCGCAAGAATCATACTGATTGAAGTAAAGAACATGCTTTGTAGTCCAACCCAAATTCCAATAGCTCCAATTTCTTTTATTACTTTTATATCAAAATGTTTAATTAAGTTAACTTTGATTGGTCTCATTTTAGATGAGTAAATTACTAAGTATATTAGCAGAATGAAAGATTGAGAGAGTCCAGTTGCAAGCGCTGCTCCTCTAACTCCCATCCCAAGTCCTGCAAATTCAAGACCAAAGAAGTTAATGCTATCTAAGATGAATATTGGATCTAAAATTATGTTTAATATTAACCCTGAAGAGGTAATAAAAAATGTATTAAGTGTTTTACCAAGACCATTATATATTCCGTTAAAGACATTTACTAAAAAGTAAGATGTCCCAAATAAACTAATAATCCCTAAATACTGTGTTGCGTATAAAACAACATTTTCATTATCGCTATTAAAGAAACTAACATAAATATCTTTACCAAAGAATCCTAGTAAAGTGTAAACGACTGCTAATGCCATCATTAAAATTATTCCGTTATTTCCATACTTTGTTACTTTGCTCATATCATTTTGTCCAGCCGCATGACTAACTTTAACACTAGTCCCAATTGTAGCCAGTAATATTAGCCCATATCCAAACCACGGGAAAAACCCAGCAGTTCCTACACCGGCGATTGCTTCATTTTTGTCTAATCCAATTAAATCTACTTTACCAACCCAAAATATATCAGTTAAATTGTAAGCCATTTGAATTAGGCTAGTCCCAAGTACTGGGAGCGCTACTATTAGTAGTTTTGAAATAATACTACCTTGTGTTAAATCAATTTTGTTTTTCATATTAGTCACCTATATTTTCAGTTAGTTATTATATCACTAGTTATAGCAAAATACTACACAAATGACTTAAAAAAAGCCTTAATAAGTATCAAGGCTTTATTCTTCATCATAAATCATCTTAGCAAGAGGAAATGGTTCCAATGCTCTCTCAAATATCCCTTGTACATAAGATATTAGAACACCGTAATTTACAATTGGAATATTCATATCTTTTACTTGTTCAATCCTATACATCATTTCTGACTTATTCAGCATGCATGCACCACAATGAATAACTAGTTTTACATCATCCATTTCTTTTGGAAAAGAGTATCCTGCACTATATACAAAATTAAAATCTTTTCCTGTATATTGTCTTAACCATCTTGGTATTTTCACAGTCCCAATATCATCACTTTGTCTGTGATGAGTACAACCTTCACTAACCAAGATTTTATCTCCTGATTCAAGATTATCAATTGCTTTAGCACCCTTTACTAACTCTAACAAATCTCCCTTATTCCTTGCGAATAAAATGGAGAAAGATGTTAACGTTATATCTTTAGGTACATCTGCAGAAACCTTTAAAAAAGCTTGTGAATCTGTTATTACTAATTTGGGCTTTGTTCCAAGCTTATCGAGTGTTTCTCTAAGCTCATGTTCCTTCGTTACAACAGCTATAGCATCACTCTCTAAGATATCTCTAATGGTTTGTTGTTGTGGTAATATTAATCTCCCTTTTGGTGCAGCTTTATCTATTGGTGTTACCAATACAATAATGTCTCCAGGGTTAATCAAATCTCCAACAATTCTAAATTTATCTTCTTCGATTTGCAGTGTTTTACCAATTGCTTCTTTTAACTCTTCAATTCCTTTTTTTGAACTAGCAGAAACAAAATGTATTTTGTCTTTCTTAAAGATATCAGCATATTCGATTTCTTTATCAACTGTATCTAACTTATTAGCAATCAATAAATATGGTTTTTTTCTTTTCTTAAATTCTTTTATTAGATTTAATTCATCAGTAAACTCATCTTGATTAACATCAAAAATCACTAATCCGATGTCAGTTTTATTAATAACATCATATGTTCTTGAAACTCTTAATTCCCCTAATTCACCAACATCATCTATTCCTGCTGTATCAATAAGGACAACTGGACCCAAAGGAAGTATTTCCATCGATTTAAAAACAGGATCAGTTGTTGTACCAAGTTGATCACTAACTAAAGATATGTTTTGATTAGTTAATGCATTAATAACACTTGATTTCCCAACATTTCTTCTTCCAAATAATCCAATATGCGTTCTATTTGAACGCGGAGTTTTATTCATACTCATCATTTCACCCCTTTAATAATTCCTGGCCTTGTAATGTTTAAAGGTTCTAATAATTCATCAATTTCTGCTTTTGTAAATAGTTTTTCCTCAACTAATATATTTCTAATTGTTTTTCCTTCATCAAGTGATCTCTTAACAATTTCACTAGCTTTATCATACCCTATAATACCTATTAAAGGAGTAATAAGTGAAGGCGATTTTTCTAAGTTTTCCAAACATTTATCCTTATCAACTTTAATATGTTTAGCGCACTTGTGATTAAATTTATTAATCGTTTTTGTCAACAATTCTAAACTTTCTAATAGCGTTTCAGCAATCATTGGAATAAAAGCATTAAGTTCTAAATGCCCATTTGAAACAAGACTATTTATTAATGAATCATTTGCAACCACTTTAAATGCATTACTAATTGTCATCTCAAGAATAACAGGGTTTACTTTACCTGGCATAATTGAAGATCCAACTTGGTTATCTTTAAGAATAATTTCTCCGATTCCACCAGATGGACCGCTTGCTAAAAACCTTAAGTCGTTACAAACTTTGATTAATGAAGATGCCCCAACTTTTAACAAACCTGATACTTCATTAAATGAATCTAGATTTTGTGTATTATCAATTAAAGATTCAGCTCTTGAAACTCCTATATTACTTGATGACTGTAATAGACTAGTCATCATGAATGTATATTTAAGTGGAGCATTTAATCCTGTTCCAATTGCAGTTCCACCAATATTAATTGTTCTGAGTCTTTCTTCAACTTTATATATTCTCCATCTATCTCTAGAAAATGTTTCTGCATATGCTCCAAACATTTGCCCTGCAAGCATGGGTACAGCATCCATAAATTGTGTTCTACCTAGTTTGAGAACTTTTCCATATTCCGTTTCTTTATCTTGAAACGTTTTTTGCAAATCTGCATAAGCATCTGCTAGATTTCGGATTTCTTTTATTGCTGCTATTTTAACACTTGTAGGGAAAACATCATTTGTTGATTGATGTAAATTCACATGATTTATCGGATGAATAATTTGATATTCACCTTTGTCTTTTCCTAGTATTTCAAGAGCTACATTAGCAATAACTTCATTGGCGTTCATATTTGTCGAAGTCCCTGCCCCGCCTTGATATCTATTAACAACAAAGTTTTCTCTGTATTCGCCGTTGATTATTTTATTACATGCACTAATAATTGCATCAGCAATATCAAATTCCAAAAACCCAAGCTTCTTGTTTGCAATTGCAGCCTGTTTTTTTACATTTATAAGTTCATCAATAATCTTTGTATTAACTTTTAAATCACTCACATTAAAATTATCTAATGCTCTAAAAGTAGATATCCCATAATACACATCATCATCTAAATGAACTTCACCTAAATAATCCTTTTCTATTCGCATAAATTTATCCTCCTAGAAGAAAAGATCTCTTTCCCCGTTAATAATCTTTTGAATATTTCTTTTTAGTTTACCTTTAACAGATTGATCTCTTATAGTTTCACTATGTTTGTAAACATATTGTAAACCGCGATTAATCGTATCTTGATCACCATAATCCATTAAATATTCTGTAAGAGTCATTAATGCGTTAGGTTCACAAATAGAACCAATATGCCCTGATTTAGCTAATTGCATAAATCTATCACCAGTTCTACCTTTACGATAACAAGCAGTGCAATATGAAGGGATAAACCCTTTTTCAATTAAATCTCTATTTACTTCTTTTACACTTCTTTCATCCGATAATTCAAATTGATCAGGTGCAATGTCATCACCATCATCATCATGATACCCACCTACATCAGTCTTACTACCCGCACTAACCTGAGACACACCATGAGCAATTAAAGCTTCCCTCATTTCTTTTGTTTCTCTAGTAGATAGTATTAATCCAATATAAGGTACTGCTAGTCTCATAATAGTAACAAGTCTCTTGAATTGTTCATCATTAATCATATGAGGATAATCATCTAAGCTCATTCCTTCTGCTTTTTTAAGCCTTGGAACACTAATAGTGTGGAATCCAACACCATATTTTTCTTCTAAATACTCGTTGTGAATAACAAGTGAAAGCACTTCTCTTTTCCATTCTGATAATCCAAATAAAACACCAGCACCTACATCTTCAATTCCAGCTTCAAAAGCTCTATCAAATGCATGTAAATGATACTCATAATCACCTTTTATACTTTTAGGATGTTGAACTGCAAATGCTTCTCTATCGTAAGTTTCTTGGAATAAGATATAAGTCCCAATTCCAATCTCTTTTAATTTCTTATATTCTTCAACAGTAGTAGCTGCAATATTAACATTAATTCTACGTATTGAACTGTTATCATAAATCGTCTTGATTGATTCAATAACATAATCAATTGGTGTTTCTTTTGGTGCTTCACCAACCTCAAGAGCTAATCTTTTATGACCAAGTTTCTCAAGATTAATAGCTTGTTCTTTAATCTCTTCTTGAGTTAATTTAAGTCTTTTGAATTTATTGTCTCTTCTATAACCACAATACTTACAGTTGTTTACGCAAAAGTTTGAAATATACAAAGGAGCAAAAATAACTACTCTTTTCCCATAGATTTCATCTTTTAACTTTCCTGCAATATTATAAATGTTAGTAATTTGTTCTTTATCATGAGATGTAAGTAATTTACCAATTTCCAAATGTGTAAGTTTTTTTCTATTTATAGCTTTTTTTAGTATTAATTTAATATCCTCAGTAGATGGATTTTTTGCCTGTAATAGAATACTATCAATATACTCTTTATTTATCATTAAAATTCTCCTTCTCAAGGTCATAGTAGTCTCCGACACCTAAATCAATTTCGTGTCCGACACCAACTATTCTTGCTTCAATGCAATTACGGCATTGATCGCTTGTATCTGTTGTACAGATTTTATTTTGATATATTTCATATTTATCTCTATTTTCAGTTGGACTAATGTTTGGCATCATTACGTTTGCCCCAACTTTCAATGCTTTTTCTCTACCAATTTTATCTAAACTCCCAAGGGCAGTTGTAGCTGGTAAAAGTGATTTTGGTAAAATTAACCTTGTTAAAGCAACCATCACTAAAGTTTCAGTTAATGTTCCTGATTCATTGCCTGCCAATTCAGTATCACTATGACAAAGATAAGGACCAATTCCGACCATATGTGGTTCCAATTTTTTTAAGAAAACTAAATCTTCAACTAAATCACTATTTGATTGAGTCGGTGATCCAACCATAAAACCGCCACCAACTTGATAGCCAATTTCTTTTAAGTTATTTAAACATTCAATCCTATTATCAAAGCTCATAAAGCTTGGATGTAAATGTTCATATAGTCTCCTAGATGCTGCTTCGTGCCTTAATAAATATCGATCAGCGCCGGCGTCAAATAGTGTTTGAAACGACTCTTTTGATCTCTCTCCAAGTGAAAGAGTAATCCTAATTTCAGGATACTTCTCTTTTATTTCTCTGAGCATCATTGATACTACTTCATCTGTATAAAATGAATCTTCTCCACTTTGAATAACAAATGTGCGATATCCAAGGTTATAACCTAAATCACAGCAAGTTAATATCTCATCAACTGTAAGCCTATATCTATCTACAGTGTCAACTTTATTATTAATACCACAATATCGGCATCCCATTTTGCAATAATTTGATATTTCAATTAAACCTCGTAAGTATACTCTGTTTTGATAATATTGGTGCTTCATCTTATAACCTTTTTCATATAAATAATGAAGCTCACCAGATGATATATTGTCTAGAATATAAAGATATTCATTACTATCCAATTCATTGTTATCATATAGCTTATCAATAAGATTATATATTTTATTTGAGGTATCTTCTTCATTTGTGATATTTTTCTTAATTCCTGGTAAGATTGAATTCATATAATCACTCCTTGCAGACCAATTATACTATTAGTATATAAAAAACTTCGTAACATATGTTACGAAGTTTTGTTTTTATAAATAATCTTTTAATCAATGTCTTCCATGTCACCATAATCATAGCTTCTCATATTTTCGAAATAGCTACATTGCTTGTTAAACGACAGCCTTATTGGGCTATTTGTTGTTGCTCCCTGTCTGTTTTTTGCTATAGATAATTCTACTTGTCCAGAATCAACACTATCTTCACGGCTATAATATTCTTCACGGTACAAGAACATAACAATATCTGCATCCTGCTCAATTGAACCAGATTCTCTTAAATCTGCCATTAAAGGACGTTTATCATCACGTTTCTCTACTGCTCTTGATAACTGTGATAATGCAATAACAGGTATTTTCAATTCTCTTGCCATTTCTTTAAGTGTACGAGATATCTCAGATACTTCTTGTACACGATTTACACCTGGGTGTGAACCACTTAATAATTGCAAGTAATCAATTACAACTAAATCAAGTTGTTTCTCTTGTGCTAGCTTTCTACATTTTTGTCTTAGATCTGTAACTTTAACTGTTCCTGAATCATCAAATAATACATTCAGTTTAGATAAACTTTCTTGAGCTAAGTTTAATTGTTGCCATTCTGTATTCGATAAAGAACCTGTTCGAATTTTTACACTGTGAATACGAGATTCTGCACTTAAAATTCTACCAACTAATTGATCGCTCCCCATCTCCAAACTGAAGAAAGCAACATATGGATGTTCTTTCATCTTAGCTACATTTACAGCTATATTTAATGCAAGAGCCGATTTCCCCATAGAAGGTCTAGCAGCTAGGATTAACAATTCAGAAGGCTGGAGACCTAACGTATATTCGTTTAAGTCATCATATCCAGTGTCTAAACCAGTTAAATTACCTTGATTATTTTTTGCCATCTCTGTTTTAAGAATAACTTGCTCTGTAATATCACCAATTCGTGAGAAGTCTGTAGTTCTTCTATCCTTTGCAATATCAAATATCTTTTTCTCTGACATATCAACAAAACTAATAGCATCTTCTACTTTGTAACCTTCTTCAACAATCCCGCGACATGCATCCATGATTCTTCTTGTTATCGATTTATCTCTTACAATATTAATATAGTTTCCAAGGTTTGCGATAGATGGAACTGCATTAATTAATCCTAGGATATAATCAATCCCACCAGCATCATGCAATAAACCCTTTGTTTCTAATTTATCAGATAGAGTTGTATAATCAATTTCAACGTCTTCTTGGAACAATTCAATCATCGCCGTAAATATTACTTTATGGCGATAGTTATAAAAATCATCAGTATCTAATTTATCGACAAGCGATCTCATAGTTCTTTGATCTACAAAGACACTCCCAAGTACACTTTGTTCTGCTTCAATATTATGCGGAGTAATTTTCTCCATATTATCACCCTATTCTTCTATAACTTGTATATCAATTATTGCAGTTACATCTTTATGAAGTTTTACCTCTACTTTGTATGATCCTAAGCTAGATATGTTTGACTTAAGTTGAATTTTTCTTTTATCTAGTTCATATCCATTTTGTTTTTTAAACTCTGTATCTATTTGTTTAGAGTTGATTTTACCAAACAGTTTCCCATTCTCACCAATCTTAACAAATACTTTTACAGGTAATCCTTCAATTTTTGATTTAAGTTCTGTCATTTGTTCTAAGAGTTTTCTTTCGTCAGACTCTTTCTTTTGAGTTTCAGCTTCTAATGAACCTAAGTTTTCATTTGTAGCTTCAATCGCACTTTTGTTTGATAATAAGAAGTTTCCATAACCATTTGCTACGTCGATTACATCACCTTTTTTACCTTTTCCTTTTACATCTTTAATTAAAATTACTTTCATTGGTTTTTCCTCCTGTATAGCTTCTTCTAATAACCCAACTAGTTTTTCTTTAATCAGGATAGGATTAGAAGCTTTGACTTGTGCTCCAGCATTGTTTAGATGTCCACCACCATTGAATTTTTCCATAATAACTTGAACATTAAAACCTTCTAAACTTCGTGCACTTATTCCTACTTTTCCTTCTGTTAATTCACCGATTGCGAATGCAGCAACTGTATCTTCAATTTCTAATAACACATCTGCAACTCTAGCCAGTAAAGTTCGTGAAGTATCAATACTCTTCGGAACAATTACAACACTAAATTTCTTATGATAAACTTCAGCTTTTGAAAGCAACTGAGATTTAAGTTGAATTTCTTGAAGACCTTCTCTAAGTATCGTTTTAACCTTAAAAGTATCGGCCCCAAATCTTCTTAACAATGCAGAGGCTTCAAAAGTTCTTGAACCTGTACGATACATAAAGTTATTCGTATCAACAATAATACCACTTAACATAATTGTTGCTTCTAGAGGGTTTAAAATAACTTCCCTACTTGATTGGTCTATCATTTCACTTATAAGTTCAACACTACTTGATGCATATGGTTCAATATGAGAAATCATAGCGTCAGGTATTGCATCTTTAAGCTTACGATGATGGTCTACAATTACTAAATTTTTAGATTTATTGATAATTCTTTCATCAACAGTTTGTCCATATGAATGATGATCAACTAGGAAGATTAAATCTTCTCTTGTTATCATATCATAAGCTTGACTTGTTGAAATAAATTTGTCAATTAAACTTACATACTCATACTCGATTAATTGTATTATTTTCCTTACGGTTTTATCCATGTTTTCTTTGTCTAAAATAATATATGCTTCTTTCTTAAAAGTTGTAGCAATTTTAAGAGCACCTAGTGCAGATCCTAATGCATCTGTATCGGCGTGTCTATGAGGAATAATAAAGACTCTGTTTGTTTCGGCAAATAATCTTTCTAGTTTTTGAGTGTTAATTCTAGTTGTAATTCTTGTTCTCTTTTCTGCAGTGTTTGTATTACCACCAAAATACTGAAGATCATTTCCTTCAATATTAACAACGATTTGATCTCCACCTCTTGATAAAGCAAGATCTAAGGCATCTTTTGCAATTTTACCTAGTTCGTTTAATTTGATATGTGCGCATGCTATTCCACTACGCATAGTTACAAGTAGATTGTGTTCTTTTGAAATATTATTGATTGTATTTAAGATTGCAAACTCAGTATTAACTAGTTTCACTAAATCTTCTTTGTTCATGTATGCAATTAGTCTTGAGTTATTTACTGGAGTTAAAAAGAAGTTACTAGTTCTAGCCCATTCAACTAATGCTCCTAAATATTTACCTTGGATATAACTTCTTTCAGATACGTCTAAAACACTTAAAGCATCATCAAGGTTATCTAAGTTTATAACAGCAATAACATCTGTTGATGCGTCATATTTATTTCTAACTAATTCTCTCTCTGTAACGTCAAAGAAGAAAATAATTCTATTATCAAAATCAATTTTTGTTTCATAGTCGTTGGTATATATTCTGTATACTGCTTCATCTTTTGCATGCGGAGATGTTATATTTTTGAACAATTCATTTGATAATGTACTAATATTTCTAAGTACCAAAATATTCTCAAATATGTCCTTTGCATGTTTGTTAGCCCACTTAATATAATAATCTTCATCATATATCATAATTCCAACAGGTAGTCGCTCTGCAACAATCTTTTCTGCAATGTTTTTTTGCTTTAAAGTATCTTGTGTATCTTTTAATTTACTCGTTACCCAAAATAGTCTTTGGTTTTTACCTTTATAAATAAATACCTGCATAAATAAGTTAAGCATAACAATAAATACTATGCCTGAAAATACCAATACTAAAAGATTGTCTTCACCAAATTGAATGAAGCCAATAATTTCTGCTGAGATAAGTAATGGTACAAGAACCCATATGTAGAATTTTTTCATATTTTCACCTCGTTTTATCAAAGACATTATATCATATATATTATAAAATTAAAATATTACATATTTTAAGAAATAAAAAAAGACTCTTTCGAGTCTTATTCTTTAATAAATGGTAATAAAGACATATGACGAGCACGTTTAATTGCAACTGCTAGTTCTGCCTGATATCTTGATTTTGTTCCTGTAACACGCTTAGGTAAGATTTTACCTCTATCACTAATAAATCTTTTTAACATTTCAATATCTTTGTAATCTATATATGTAACTTTGTTATCAGTGAAATAACATCTTTTCTTACGTCTCTTACGGAAACCACCTGGTCTTGCCATTATGTATTCCTCCTTATTTTTTTAGAATGGTAAATCGTCTTCAGCTACATCAATTGTAGGAGTCGATTCACGTCTTTTTGGTTGAGGAGTCTCATTGCTATATTGTTTGCTATATGAGTCTCTTCTATCGTTATTAAAGTCTTGGTTATCATTGTTATTGTCTTGATTTTTAGGTTCTAAAAATTGTACGCTATCGCACACAACTTCAGTAGTGTATTTTCTGATTCCATCTCTGTCGTCATAAGATCCAGTTTGAATACGCCCTTCAACACCAACTAAACTTCCTTTTCTAATAAACCTAGCGATATTTTCAGCTTGTTTTCTCCATACAATACATTGGATAAAATCAGCTTCTCTTTCTCCAGTAGGTCCAGTAAAAGTTCTGTTTACTGCTAAAGTAAATCTAGCAAAAGGTATGTTGCTTTGAGTGTATTTAACTTCTGGGTCCTTAGTTAAACGGCCAACTAATATAGTTCTGTTAATCATAAAATCACTCCTTATCTAACGTCTTTCAAAATCATATAACGAATAACATCTTCTTTAATTCTCACGATACGATCGAATTCGATTCTTGCTTCATCATTAGCTACAACATCAAGTACTACATAATAACCTTTTTTATGCTTTTCAATTTCATAAGCTAGGTCTTTCATTCCCCATTCGTTAACATTAACGATTTCAGCATCACGAGATGTGAAAATTTCATTTAATTCTTCAATTAAAGCTTTTCTGTCATCTTCTAATACTGTAGGACGAATGATATACATAATTTCGTATTTAGTCATTTCTTTTTTCCTCCTTTTGGTCTATTGGCTGCAAGCAGCAAGGATGAGTTTTAAACTCACGCTGAAATATTATATCACAGTAGTATCCTATATGCAACAATTAGTCATTGCATTATATATATAATATATACTTCGTTATCATTGTAACATATTTGGTGTTTATTGTAACTTATTTATGGTTCTATTGTGAGTCCAATATCTATGATAAAATAAGGTGAAGATTAATTCTTCAAATGCTTTTGGTGACTTTTTAAAAGGTCATCTCCAGCCCCCTATCAAAAGGTCAGGAACTATTGTTTCCTGACCTTTTATTTATCCAATTAGAAGCTTTTTTCTTACTTCGTTTAGAGCAAAAATAACTGCTCTTTCTCTTACTTTGTCCCTGTTCCCATTAAATACTTTTTTTATTACATTTGTTTCTCCTAGATATGTAAAGCCAAAATAAACTAACCCTACAGGTTTGATATCTGTTCCACCAGTTGGACCAGCAATACCTGTTATTGATACTGAAATATCAGACTTAGTTATCTTTGATAGATTATGAGACATCTCGTATGCACACTCTGAACTCACAGCGCCATAATTTAATAAAGTCGATTCTTTTACATGGAGTAATCTCGTTTTTGATTCGTTACTATACGTTATGTATCCTTCTTTAAAAACATTGCTTGATCCACTCACTTTAGTTATATCACTTGCAAACAATCCCCCGGTGCAACTTTCTGCAGATGTGATAGTATATCCTTTTTCCTTTAGCATCTTAACAACAACACCACTAAGAGTATCATCAAGACTTCCATATATGAATGCACTAAACTTAGTACTGAAATCGCTCATTGCATTTTTCATATCAGCTTTACTACTAGAAGTGAATATGTATTTTATTTCTCCTGCTCCAGCATATGGAGCTATGTTCACATTAGGATGTAAATTATAAAATCCGTTTAACTCTTGTTCCATCCATGATTCTCCAGTACCTACTAATTTAAAGCCTTCACTAAATAAAACAATGTTAATTTCATTTTTAAGGAGCTCTAACACCTTAGGCATCATCGGTCTGTTTTCACTAGGAGGGCCAGGTAGAAGAATAATAATTTTATTATCTTCTTTCAGAAACAACCCGGGAGCAGTACCTTCAAAGTTATCTATAAGTATTCCACCTCTTGGCATTAATGCTTGTTTATCATTAGTTGTTCTCATTTCAAGATTAAGCCTATCAAAGTAACTCTTAATAGTATCTAATACGTCTTTATCAATATATGTATCACACTTATAATACTCGAGAACTGTTTCTCTTGTTATATCGTCTACAGTTGGTCCAAGCCCGCCTGTAAAAATGACTAAATCTTCATCAATCATATCTAGGACTTTAGAATATTCTTCTTTTATGTCGTCAATTACGAAAGATCTTGTAACATCAATTCCTATTGTTCTTAATTCGTTTGCGATAAATGTTAAGTTCGTATTTACTGTTTTACCTGTAAGAACTTCTTTTCCCACATTAATTACTATTGTCTTCATGTTATCCTCCTAAATGATTTTTGCTTTACCTCCAACAAAAACATCTATTATCTCGTCTTCAACTACTTTTAGTTCTGATTTTATTTCAGATGGTAAACCCATACTAAATCCTTGTCTCAATATATACTTGTTTTTCTTATTAACATACTTGTAAAGGTAACAACTAAGAGCCCCATTACTTGTTCCAGTTGCACTTTCTTCGTCTATTCCAACAATTGGTGCGAAGTTTCTCGAGTAAGCGTCGACATCTCCATCTGTTGTGAATGCATGGATACCTATGACATCATATTTTTTTGATATCTCTTTAATCATCTTTAAGTTTGGATCCAAATTGTTTAAATCGTTCAATGTGTTTACTGGCAAAAAGATTTCTTTAACTCCTGTTGATAATATTTGGATTGGTTGGCCTATTACAGTTATTATTTCATTATTAAAACAATTTTTAATATCTTCTATTGTTAATTCCTCATAATATCTAGGACTCTTTTGCTCCATATATACTGCATCTTCTCTAATATCTAATCTAAGAACTCCAGCTTTTGTTTCTTGAGTGTAGATACCTAAGTTAATAATTTCTTTTTGTTGTAAGAGATTAAACACAGCGATAGTAGCATGCCCACATAAATCTACTTCGCTTAAAGGTGTGAAAAACCTTACTTTAAAGTTGGCTATTTTACTATTCATTACAAATGCGGTTTCAGAGTATCCAACATTATTTGCTATTCTTAACATATCTTTGCTTGTTAAACCATCAGCTTCAAGAACAACTCCAGCTTTATTTCCGCCGCTTCCATTTAAAGTAAAGGATGAAATTTTATATATTATTACGTCCATAGCTATCACCTCTCACTATATTTTAACACATTAATATCTATCAAAAAACTATATAGTTAACTATATTTTTTATGATATAATTGTAATAGAAACAAAGGGATTGGATAAAAATGAAAAAACTTATAATTATACTTGTTCTACTTACATCTTTGATCTTTATCTCAGGTTGTAGAAACAAAAACAAAACGATTGATTACATGGGGATTGTTGAAATCCCTTCTTTAATCGAAGTTGATATTGAGGACGTACCTGATAACCTAAATACATTCATTAAAGTAACTGATGAAATCAATGTAGTAAAAGTTAGCGTAGACACTTCAAAAGTAAACTTTGATACTCCAGGAGACTATTCAATCATAATTACAGTAGACTACTATGATGGCGTATCTAAAGAGTTCAACTCAGTTTTAAGACTAGCTTTTAATGATTCTATAGGAGTTCCAGTTATCCTTGGAATAAAAAACAGGTTACTTAGTCCTACTAGTGATGAAATCGACTTCTTAGAAGGAGTTGCTTTTAGTGATAATGGTAAAATAATTGATAGTGGTGTTATCGGTAACGTGAATCTTAATACAGAAGGAATTTATACCTTAATATATTATGCAGAAGATGATGATGGGAACTATGTTACATCTTCATCTTTTATAATCGTATCAAGGAATTTATTCTTTTACGATAATTTTTCAAACGACTTATACAATCTAAGCAATGAAGAAGTGAGAGTTTTACGAGAATATTCAATTCTTTATTCAGCAGCTTATGCAAACAATAGATATATAGATATTCAAGGGATACTTAATTACTTTGGAAACTTCTTATCTGTTGAAAACTTTGAAGCACTTCTTGGAAGAGATCTAAGACAAGATGAAAAAAATGTGATCACACAAATGCATAAAATTTTTAGAAAAAATGATGTGATTAAATATCAAGAGTTCTTTAATACAACATTGCTTTCAATTGAAAAAGAACAATTTGAAAGAGCTTATGAATTATTCACAGATTACGCTGCTTCAAAAAATCCTTATAATGTTGATACTAGTGGGTATATTGGACATGCTGATGCCGTTGATTTTTACTATAGTTCAATAGGAGAATTATCGATAGATGATGAAAATGCTATTAACAAATATAGTTCATTATCTAGATTGTCCTTAGATAGTGTTTATTTTAAAGTTGTTAAAGAGACTGGTTATGAGTTTGACGAAAGAATTTTAGAATTAGACAATCATTCTGAATATTCAATTGTAAAACAAGACATAACAAGCTCTAATCCATTTATTAATCAAATATCAAATCAAACTCACTATACAGATGAGGAATTGCTTTTCGCAGATATTTACCTAGAGTACTATAAGTATAAATTACTTTATGAGATGAGTATCTATTTAAGTGAAAAAGGCGAAATAAATTCAAGTCCTTATATCCTCGAGGAATCTTACGATATAATAACTACCGCTTTAGAAGTAGATAATAGTAATGATAATAAAATATTATATCTTGAATTAAACTTGATAGACTTAGATGCAATTGAACAATTGTTAAATAGACAGTTATCAACCTATGAATTAGAAAATATGTCCGTATTTTCCGATGCATTTAACAATATGTATACAGCTCCATATACAAGTACAATCGAGCTTTTTGGTGATTACTTATCAGATGATGAAATTGCATTGATTATTAATGCATATAAAATTGATCTATTCACAAGCAAATTCAAACCAATTACTTATCCTGGTATTAAATCTTATCTAGGTAGAGAATTAACCGATGATGAAGTAAGAAGCATAGATTTATTAAATAAATATAACGCTGTATTTATCTCTGACGATGATAAAAAAATAATCAAAAACTATAATCTTACTCCAGTAGAATTAGAAGATTTATTTGCATATGATTATCAAAAAGAAAGTGGAAATGACGTTAATCCAAAAATTGAATTTATTACATATTTTGAAAGATATTATTCAAGTTTAGACTTGGTTAATTATACTGTGGTAACAAATGTTATTGATGTTCTAATTAACAACGATTTAGAACCATATGTATTTGAAAGATTAATTCAAGCAAATGACATCAACATTATCTTAGATAACTATAATATTACTTTTACTGCAGATGAAAAAGAAATATTAAATGACTATATTGTATGGATATCAAACGTTATAAATGTCGAATTTAGTTCATATAAATACAACGTTAATCATTTAGGTTTATGTGTTGACGATTGCATTGATGCATTAAACGTTGCTGCTAAAGAGCTTTTCCCATCAATTTTTATTATTAATGAGGGCTATAATTCTATTACACCTTCTTTGTACAAAAGAATAACTGGTAAAGAGATGTCAAATGAATTAATTAATGCCTTAGCAACATTAGAAGAAACTTCTATAAATTTAGACTTAATAAGTAACTACTTATCTAATAGGAATATGCCTCTTCCTGAAATAACGACTGAAAATTCAGTCCATTACAAAGTTTTTCAAGAATTAGTATTTAGTGAGCGAGCTAATTATGGAAACATTAGCATGAATCTTTTAGGAAACTACCAACTAAACACTGAAGAAAGAGCAGCATACGACTACTTTGATAATTATCGAATAACTTATAATAATAACATCCAGAAAATATCAGTCTTAAACCAATTTAAATTAATGGGAATAAACGAGGACATAGTAAGTTATTTAAGAACAGTTGATTTAGCTAATGAGTATAAAATCGAGCTCTATTACACTTATATTGACTTTTCACAGATAAAAAGCCACGTGACAGATCCTGAAGATTTAGAACACATTCATAAAACTGAAAGGCTCTTTAAATTGAGAACATATTACAATAATTTTATTATGCCATTAATGTTTAGTAGTTCATCACCCCAGTTTCCTACACCTGGACTTTTTAATAATTCAGAAATGATTTATGCAGTCGAAATCTTAGTAGATTTAGGATATGCACCTAATGCGAATTCTGACTACTACTACGAAATATATAACAACGTCGAAGAGAATCCTGAATTTCATAATCTTGATGCAGAATCAAGAAGGATTGTAGATGAATTTATTAGACTGCGATCAGAGTTAGAATTTAAAAATAACATAGCATTGTTAGGTACATTTAATAATTACTCACCAGAGTTCTATGATGCTGCAATTGCTTTATATCATAAAGTTGAGAATGCAGGAGGAGAGATATCGTGGGGGAGAGATTCAAATGAGACTTTATTAGGGTTAGAATTTGATGGCAATGAGCAATTTGTATTTGATATACTTACAACAAATATGTTAAACCAAAGCAAAATTTATTGCGAGGCAGGAATGAGCTATTTAGGGTATGAATCTGGTTCTTTAACACTTGATGAACTACAAGCTTCGTGCAGTGTTGATATTCCAAAAAATGAGCTATACTTACATTTGCCAGAAAACATACCATTATATTCATTGTACCAATTTTTCATACAGGACCCATTTTCAAGTGACGAGGAAACATCAACTCAATATGGATTGTTTGTTCAAAAAATGATTGATGAGTTACTTGCGGATATTGCGTCGTTTAATGTTGCTATTGAAGATGGCACAGCGACACTTGATGAATTAATAGATTTACGAGTGAGACTTTATAACTTTTATGAAGTGAATAATATATTTGATGGATATCTAATACGAATTTCTTTACCATATATCCCCATTGATATAATCGACATTGATTCATATGAAGAGCTTATACTGGAAAGTACTCCATTTATATTATTAAATAATCAGCTTAATAATGAAGTTAGCAATATAGGTGTCAATAATGTTTATAATTATAGTACCAACGAGTTAGACTATTATAGAATATTTAACTATAGTAAATCATTTATCTATGAAATAGGTGTTTCAGAAACAGAGTATATGATTGAGTATTTTCAATATGTATTTAATGGTTGTTTCAATTGTTATATTAGCGATAAGGCATTAATTTATCACTATGACAGAGAACTAACTGAAATTGAAAGGCTCAAACTAGAAGAGCACAACAATTTAATCGTTAGTGAGCAGCTTAGCAAGAATTTATTAAGATCTACACTTTCAATAAGAGATCAAAAAGCATTGTATGAATTATTGCCATTCTTTATTGAAATGGCAGAGTTAGATTACTTTTTCTTTTCTGATTATATATTTAATCCAGATGAGGTAGACCTGATAAATGAACCAAGTTCAGAGCAGTTCGAATTGCTTGAAAGATTCTATTTTGATACTGGTAGAAATTTTAGATTAGTAATGTGGGAGATTATCTATTATGAGTAGAGCACAGTTTTTCTGTGCTCTTTTATATACTAGTTAATTCGTGTATTCTCATGTATATGATATAATATTTATACATATATAAAGCAAGAGGTGATATCCATGAAGAAACTCGTTCTTGTTTTGCTTCTTATGTCACTGCTTTTTGTAATTGCAGGTTGTAAGAAGAAAGTAAAAGCAATTGATTATGATGGGGTTGTTCTAATCCCTGCTTTAATTGAGCTTGATATTGAAGATGTACCCGATGATTTAACTAGCCTTATTGTAGTCTATGACGAAATAAAAGTCGTTAAAGTTAGTGTTAATTCTGGAGAAGTAAACTTTGATATCGAGGGAGATTATTCAATTGAAATTACTGTTGATTATAGTGATGGAGTTACTAAAAAATTTAACTCCGTTTTAAGATTGTCTTATTATGAAAATATTGGAATTCCAAAAATAATTGGTGTTAGGAATCATATCGTTGAACTAGGTTCTGATGCATTAGATTTAATGGAAGGTATCGCTTTTGATGATGATACTGGGTATGTGGATAGTGGTTATAGCGGTGAAGTTAACTACAGCCGCGAAGGTTATTATGAAGTTGAATACTATGTAGAAGATGATGATGGAAATTATATAACTGAATCTTCTTTTGTACTTGTAGGTTCTTCTTTTGATTACTATGAAAAACTTGTTCCTAAACTAGTAACTATGAGTTCATCTGAAAAAGGGTATATAAGGGATTATGCATTGCTTTATTCAGCAGCAAAATACTTAACAAACAATACATCTTCTTTTGAAAGATATATTGATAACATTGGAAACTTTGTTACTCCAAAAAACTACGAAAATCTTTTAGGAAGAACACTAAGAGCCGATGAGTCTAATACAATTCTTAATTATGGAAACATCCTTAGAAAAATCGATAAAGAAGTCTATCAGATAATAAAAGGTTCTCCTATAAGTTCTATAGAAGAGGATCATTTTGAAAATGCTTATGAAATATATAGAATAGCATCAGAAGATGTATACTTAACAAATGGAGATTATTCTTTAGAAGTAACAGATTTAAACGATTTTACATTGTTTGAAAAATATGAAGGTGAGAAACTTGCAACAATGATGAATTCAATAGAATTTTATCGAGAGTACTCTAATCTTGGATATGACGATGATTTAATTGAAGTAATTAGTGAAACATCATATACATTTAATAGTAACTTGCTAAAACTAAATGAAATACCTTTCCCAGGTAGATTCGTTTATGTATTTTGTCACCAAGGAGCCGAAACTGTTTGCCCTCTTAGTAAACTTTTGAATCTGAATAGTTACGCAGAGGAAGTATTAAGATATCGAGATGATTTGAACTATGGTGAAGCATATATGAGTTACCAAATTCATAAAGATGCTTTAGCAATGTATAAAGATCTTCTTCTTTTAGGTGAAGAATCAAATTTAGAGTTAATTGAAAATGCATTGATTATCCTTTTTGATGCTATCGATACTAAAAATACTGAGCTTCATTACAAATTAAATAACAATGTCTTTGATAATGATGAAATAGAACTAATCCTAGGAAGAACTTTTAATACTGATGAAATAGAAGCCCTTAATCATTTTAAAAACAAGTATAATAAATTATTTTTAAGAAACCATTACATTACACAATTTTCACTTTCTGGAAGCATATCTGAAGAGGAATATGAAATGTTATTAACAGCATATGAATTAATTGCTGCTTTACCATATACAAACAGATTATATACAACTTATGAAACAGGGTTGATTTTAGAAGGATGGGACATTGAAGATTACCAAATTGAATTAGAAAGAGCATTAACAACATATGAAATAGATTCCTTAGAATATGCAAGAAGTCATTCTAATATTTCAGATAATTATTATTTACTTGAAAAATATAAATTCTCTAACATAGATATTAACCATATCTCATTACTCAACTCAAGTTATCAGTTATTTATAACTTACTCACCTTATTTTACCAATACATCGCTTAACACGATCAATTTGATTATTCCTAACGATGAGTACAAAACAACAGCTATCGTTGGATTTAACACATATCGTAAATATATGTTTTACGAGTATTTTGATGATAAATTTGGTTTTATCTATAATGAAGCAAATGAAGATTTGTTAAATGATTTTATTACGATATTCTTAAAAGGTGACTTTACTTTAGATATGGCTAAAGATATTATGCTATATGGAAATATTGCTAGGGTTGAAGAAGAATATGGAGTAACCTTTACTGAAATTGATAAAAGTATTATTAACGAGACATATGAATGGAAAAATCAAGAGTTAGATTACTTCTACTCAAAGAACTATTTAAACATGATTAACTATGTACAATATTACGAATGCGACAATGAGTGTCAAAAAGCTTTTGAGTTAACACAAGATTTTACTGGTTTTAACTATCCTGATTTAGTTACAAACCTGCTTCATTTTTCAGTACAAGAAACTGAAGGATTATTAGGCAAATCTATGACAAGCGCAGAGAGTGAAGCTTACAATATTATAAAAGAGCATATCAATACCAAAAGATATTTCTATAATTATTATCGCCAATTAGGTGTTGAAGATAATATTGATAAAGATAATTTCAAGCAATATAAAATCTTTTATGAATATATCCATCAAAGTGAAACTCCAATTTTCATTAATTCTACAAACAATATTGTAGAACAAATGACTAGGGTAAATTCCCCTTCAAGAGAACAAATTGAAGCTGGTGAACTAATTGAAAATCAAGATACATATTATATCAATCAAAATATCTTTAGGTTATATTATGAAAGAGCATTAGAATTTGGTTTGGAAGTCGACCTAGAAAATTACTTAATGGTTTACGATTTAACTCAATATAAAAACATTAGACTTACTCAAGCTTACCCACTAATTGTCTACCCTCAAAATTACATTTTGAATGAAGCTGAAACGGTAGCATTTAGTGAGATTTATGATGTATTTGAAACAGTTACAGTCGTTAGGTTCGACGGAGATATATTCAATTCAAAATACAATGAACTTACTGTTGAAAATACACTTATTGGTATGCAAGTTCTAAAGGATTTTGGAATGAACTTACTTAATTATTTTGGTGATGATTCAACAGAACATTTAAGTCCTGAATTGGCAGTATACTTAAATACTTTAACAATCAATCAAAGAAATAGTGCTAATGCTATTATAGAAATCTCAATCAAAGAACATTTCAAAAGAAAATTTAACCAAGAATATGCATATTTAGGTGAAGCAACTACTGATGCCGAAGATATTTATGTAAACATATATACTGAAATGGAATATGCAGGAGTTGAATACTTCTGGGATCCTTACAATCTAGGTATCTTACTTGGTAGGTTCTTAGAACCAGAAGAGGAATATGTCTTTAGCTTCGTGGATCAACCATATGCTGGAGAGTTAAAAATTAGTGTAGCAAAACAATTAGGAATTCTTGGAAACAGCAAAATTAGCTTATTAGAACTGATTCCTGTTTTTGAAGAAGTATCACAAGTAAATATGGATACTTTATACGATTTAGTTCCTCAAAATATCCCAAAAGTGTATGGATTAAGAATATTAATTGATAGAAATTTCAACAATATTGATATCAACCATATATCTGTGTTACTCAACGAAGATGCTGATGATATAGTATCACTATTCAAAGAGATTACGACATCTGAAAACATTAATAGTATTACACCATACGAAGCAGAAAAACTAGTAACTAGAATAAACAATATATTACCAATTTCATCAGGTTCAGGTAGTTATGATTTAAATGCGTCTTTAGGTGCATATTCGTTTGGATTCGAATATGGGTTAATCAGTGATAACCTCGAGTTCGTAGAAATTCTAAAGGCATCATTAATTTACCGTGAAATAGAAGCTAACTACTCTTATGATATCCATTATAATGCTAAAAACAATTTACAATTATCGCTTTACTATGTATTAACTAGATCGCCTGGTGAATTCATAAATTACAGTAATAAATGGTTTGAAGAAATCATTTCAATTTATGAAATAGAAACCCATTTATTAGGAAGAGAACTAACTGAGTTTGAAATTTTCCTTGTAAATAATCATACAAACTTTATTGTTACTAGGGATTTAAAAAGAACCGCGATTATCTATAATTCATTAACTCCACTTAATCTACCATTAAGTGAAAGAAATAAAATATTTGAATTGAAAGAACTTTATATACTATCTCAAGGAGATATGATTGATTTGGCATTAAATCCAAGTCAATACGGTGTTACTTTAACTCAAGAACAAGTTCAATTGATATTATTACTATTCGAATAAAAAAAAAGAAACTTTCCTAGAAAGTTTCTTTTTTAAACGTTAAATCTAAAATGCATTACATCTCCATCTTGAACGATGTATTCTTTACCTTCAAGACGAACCTTACCATTTTCTTTAGCTCCAGCTTCCCCACCAAATTTAACTAAATCGTCATATTTAACAGTTTCTGCTCTAATAAATCCTTTTTCAAAATCTGTATGAATAATTCCAGCACATGCCGGTGCTTTCATACCTTTTTTAAATGTCCAAGCTCTAACTTCTTGAACACCTGCTGTAAAGTATGTTTGTAGTCCTAATAATTTATAGCTTCTTTTAATAAGCTTGTTAAGTCCTGAATCTTTGACTCCTAGATCTTCCAAGAACATTAATTTCTCTTCATCGTCAAGCTCAGACAACTCTGCTTCAATTTTAGCACTTATAACAACTACTTCGCTTCCTTCATTTGATGCAAATTCTTTAATCTTTTTCACATAAGGATTATTATCATAATCTAATATTTCATCTTCAATTATATTTGCCACATATAACATCTGTTTTTGTGTTAAGAAGTTAAAGTTTTTTATGATTGCTCTTTCGTTATCATTGAATTTTAGAGTTCTTATTGGTGTGTTATTCATAAGTGTTTCATGAATTAATTTCAATAATTTAAATTCTTCAACTGCTTCTTGGTCAACTTTTAGTTGAGCCTTTTTTTCAATTTTAGGAATTCTCTTTTCAACTACTTCTAAATCCGCAAATATTAATTCTAAATTAATAGTTTCAATATCTCTTATTGGATCAACATCACCATCAACATGAGTTACATTTTCATCATCAAAAGCTCTTACTACTTGTACGATTGCATCAACTTCTCTGATATGACTTAAGAACTGGTTTCCAAGTCCCTCACCTTTTGATGCACCTTTAACAATTCCAGCTATGTCTGTAAACTCAAATATTGTCGGGATTGTTTTTTTAGGTTTTACTATCTCTGTTAACTTATCTAATCTATAATCAGGAACTTCAACTACTCCAACGTTTGGATCAATTGTTGCAAATGGATAGTTAGCTGCTAGTGCGCCTGCTTTTGTTATTGCGTTAAATAATGTAGATTTACCTACATTTGGAAGTCCAACGATTCCTGCTGTTAAACCCATAATATCACTCCTTTTAAAAACCTTACTTATTTTACTTTATTTAATATGCTTTTACAAGAAAAAAAGTACCACAGTATTAAATACTTGTATCAACACTTATTATATATTCCATACCTTCAAATATCTTTGGTGTTTCCAGCTTAAAATAGGCATAGTTTTGTTTATAATGTTCTAACCCTATCGAGAAATTACAAAGGGCAATTCCCATGTCTAATAATTGAATATCATAACCCATAGAAATAGCAGGATACCGTGGTGTTCTTTTAATATAATAATGAACTTTACAATCATCAACAAAACCTCGCCATGGTTGCTTATTTGATGCACTCGGTCCTCTTCTAACAAGGCTAAGAGATTGCAAAATTACATTATCTTCTTTAAATGTTAATTCTTCACCATCATACCTTTTAAATAATTGTTTTAATGAGAATCTTGTGTTTGATTGGGCAACTGATCTGAATGATTTATCAATAATAGATCTAGACTCTGCTGCATATCCAACTGGTGTAATAGCAGGTATGATTTCATTCTCAGGAATATCCTTTTTAAAATGTTTTCTATTGAACGTTCCGCCAAGCCAGCAAGTATTGTATCCATTCTTAGTAAATTCGAGAATCAGTCTTTGCATACTATAACCGTAATCTATGATTGATTCTGGATCATTATTACATGTTCCACCTACAAAAAGAGGAGGATTCTTTATCAATCCATATGTCCCTATTTTTTTACCTTTTTGACTTCTTAATTTGTTTAAATAATAAGTAAATTCGAAAGAGTGGTCAAATGGTCCTTTGATAGAATTTGAATCAAAAACAATTGAAGATATTTTGTCAATATCTTCATTGCTTAACGGTTCTTTTTTAAATGTCCTTGTGCTAATTCTATTAAGTGCTGAATCTTTCATTAAATCACCTTATCCTATATCATCTGGGTGCGTATTTAATTCTGCTTCATCCGAAGTATACTCAACACCTTCTCTAATGTATTTTATCACAATTGTGTCTCCTACTTTTGAATTTAAAATCGCTTCTTTCAAATCATTAAAATTATTAATTTCTATGAAGTTATCCATTTCAATTGTCTTATAACCAATGATTGTATCTCCATCAACTAGACCGGCATCATACGCTGCGCCATCTACTTGTACAGAAACACAAACTCCAGGACCATCATTACAAACATTTATTTGAGCTATTGTTAATATTCCTAGATATGGCCTTGTTACAATTCCATCGTCTTCTAAATCAGCAGTTATTCTTTTTACTGTGTTTGACGGTATTGCAAAACCAATATTTGATACATCTTGATCAACTATTTTAAGATTGTTGATACCAATCAATTCTCCGTTGATATTTAGAAGAGCACCACCGCTATTACCCGGGCTAATTGCAGCATCATGTTGAAGTAGTGTTGCATTAAACTCCTCATCTTGTACATATCTTGCTAAACCACTTATAATTCCCATTGTAACAGTTCCGTAGTACTCAAGACCTAGTGGATTACCTATTGCTATTGCAATCTCACCAAGCTCAATTTCATATGAATCTGCAAGGGGTATTACAGTAAAGTCTTCTAGTGAATTAAATGTAAGTACCGCTAAATCTGTAACTGGGTCTGATCCTAATAGTTCAACATACTCATTTGAGATTTCGTAAAGTAATCCATCTTTTTCATAAACAATAGTTAGAAAATTCGCCCCATCTACAACATGATGATTTGTAACCAAATAGTAAAGGTTAGCTTCTTTCTTATATATAACCCCTGACCCGCTTGATTGCCCAAAGTCAGAAGTATTTAAGATTCCTAATACACCGTTTCTTGCTTCACCAACAATTGAAGTTAATTGATCTTGGAAATCACTAATATCCACTATTGTATTTACTTCTGCTTCAGGTGTCAATTCTTCTATTAGAGCAATAATTTGCTCTCTAGTTAGACTAGATTCAATATACTTATCTTCCTTAACTTCTTCTGTAGTAGGAATACATCCTGTAAGAATTACCCCTGTAAATATTGTAACTAACAATAATGTTTTTTTCATATTAAAACTCCTTTATAGCAAATAATTTAAGTGCATTATTTGTTGTTATTTCTGAGATTTCTTCAAATGAAACCTCTCTTAGTCTAGCAATTTCTTCGGCAACTAACTTAACTCTCATTGGTTCATTTGTTTTACCTCTAAATGGATGAGGTGTTAAGTAAGGTGAATCTGTTTCAATAAGCAATCTGTCTTCAGGAACAATCTTCGCAACCTCTTTTGGTTTATGTCCATTTTTGAACGTAACTGGACCGCCAAGAGATATATGTAATCCTAGGTTTAAAAACATCGGGACCATTTCTGGGCTTCCTGAGTAACAATGCATAATTCCTTTTATATTTTTATATTCTGATAATACTTTATATGTTGCTTCACTTGCATCCCTCATATGAATGATGAGTGGCAAATCAAGTTCTAGAGACAATTCTATGTGTGTTTTAAATTCTTTTATTTGTTTCTCTGTATGTTCTTTATCCCAGTAAAAATCTAAACCACATTCACCAATACCAATAACTTTTTCGTGTTTCAGTTGTTCTCTTAGCAATACGTAATCAACATCTTTAATAATATTTGCATCTGTTGGATGATATCCAACTGTTGCATAGATAAAAGGATACTCTTCAGCTAGCTTTATAGCTTTTTTATTAGTATCTTTATCAAACCCAACAACAATCATAATCTTAACATCATTTTCAATAGCTCTTTGAACTACTTCTTTATAATTATCTTTGAATTTATTTGTATTCAAATGTACATGTGTATCTATTAACATACTATCACCCACTCTATTATAACAAAATTATACTCCTTTAACATGTAAATGTTGTGAAATTTGCATTAAAAAAGGAGACCGAAGTCTCCTTAATAAAATGTAAGTTAACTAAAATTATGAAATAATTTCAGAAACGTTACCAGCACCTACAGTACGTCCACCTTCTCTAATAGAGAATTTAGTACCTTGTTCAAGTGCGATTGGGTGAATTAATTCAACAACCATGTTGATATCATCACCAGGCATTACCATTTCAACACCAGCTGGCAATTCGATAACTCCAGTTACATCAGTAGTTCTGAAGTAGAATTGTGGTCTATAGTTACTGAAGAATGGAGTGTGACGTCCACCTTCTTCTTTTGAAAGAACATAAACTTGTGCTTTGAATTTTTTGTGTGGAGTTACTGAACCAGGTTTAGCAACAACTTGTCCACGTTGGATATCTTCTCTTGAAACACCACGTAATAATGCACCAATATTATCTCCCGCTTCTGCGCGATCTAATAATTTACGGAACATCTCAACACCTGTACAAACAGATTTTTGAGTGTCTCTGATACCAATAATTTCTACTGGCTCTCCAACTTTGATAGTACCACGGTCTACTTTACCAGTAGCTACAGTACCACGACCTGTAATTGAGAATACATCCTCAACAGGCATCATGAAAGGCTTGTCAGTTTCACGGATTGGATCTTCGAAATATGTATCTACTGCATCCATTAATTCTAAGATTTTTTCTTCGTGTACTGGGTCACCGTTAAGTGCTAATAATGCTGAACCAGTGATGATTGGAGTATCGTCACCTGGGAATCCGTATTCGTCTAATAATTCACGAATTTCCATATCTACTAATTCGATTAATTCTTCATCGTCTACTTGATCAGTTTTGTTCATGAATACGATTAATTTAGGTACACCAACTTGACGTGATAATAAGATGTGCTCTCTAGTTTGAGGCATAGGTCCATCAGCAGCTGAAACTACTAAGATTCCACCATCCATCTGAGCAGCACCTGTAATCATGTTCTTAACATAATCGGCATGTCCTGGGCAGTCAACGTGTGCGTAATGACGGTTTTCAGTTTGGTACTCGATATGTGCAGTGTTGATTGTGATTCCTCTTTCTCTTTCCTCAGGAGCGTTATCGATAGATGCATAATCTGCAGCTACAGTTCCACCTACTCCTCTTTTTGCTAAAACCGTTGCGATTGCAGCTGTTAATGTAGTTTTACCATGATCTACATGTCCTACAGTTCCAATATTCATATGCGGTTTATTTCTAATATATTTCTCTTTTGCCATTGTGTTTTCCTCCTTAATAATTTCTTTTTTCTGTATTTTTTTAGTATAAATTTCCAACAATATTTTATCGCATTACTCAATATAATGCAAGTTTTTAAGTCAATTATCCGTTACGTTTTTTGATAACTTCTTCTGCAATTGACTTTGGAGCAGCTTCATAATGTGAGAATTGCATAGTGTAATTCCCTCTACCTTGAGTATTACTTCTTAAACTTGTAGCATATCCAAACATTTCAGCTAGAGGTACTTTAGATGTAATTTGCTGTGCATTTCCTCTTTGTGTTTGTCCTTCAATTCTACCACGACGACTAGTTAAGTCCCCGATTACGTTTCCTAAGTAATCATCAGGTACGATTACATCAACTGTCATTTGTGGTTCTAGTAAAATAGCTCCACAAACTTCTCTAGTTTTCTTAAGTGCCATACCAGCTGCCACTTTAAATGCCATTTCATTTGAATCTACATCATGGTATGAACCATCATATAATGTTGCTTTTAAATCGATGATTGGGTAACCAGCTAAGATACCATTATCTAAGCCTTCATTAAGTCCTTTTCCAACAACTGGAATATATTCACGAGGTACAGTTCCACCAACGATTTTGTCAACAAATTCAAATCCTTTTCCTGGGTTTGGTTCGAATTTAATCCATACATGTCCGTATTGTCCACGTCCACCAGATTGTCTAACGAATTTACCTTCAACGTTTGCTTCTTGAGTAATTGTTTCACGGTATGAAACTTGAGGTGCACCAACGTTTGCAGAAACTTTGAATTCTCTTCTCATTCTATCAACAATGATATCAAGGTGTAATTCACCCATACCAGAGATAATAGTTTGTCCTGTTTCTTGATCAGTATAAGTTCTAAATGTTGGATCTTCCTCAGCTAATTTACCAAGTGCAACCCCCATTTTATCTTGATCGGCTTTACTATTTGGCTCGATCGCAACACTGATTACTGGTTCAGGGAATACCATTTTTTCTAATATAATATGATGTTTATCTTCGCATAAAGTATCTCCAGTTGTAGTATTTTTAAGTCCTACTGCAGCTGCGATGTCTCCTGCATAAACCATATCAATTTCGTTTCTTGAGTTTGCATGCATCTGTAAGATACGTCCAACTCTTTCTTTAACATCTTTAGTTGCATTTCTAATGTAAGAACCTTTTTTAAGGATCCCAGAGTAAACTCTGAAGAACGTTAATTTTCCAACGAATGGATCAGTCATTACTTTGAATGCTAAAGCTGCAAATTTTTCATCATCTGATGCAGGTAATACAACTTCTTCACCATTTTTTGCAGTACCTGTTACAGCAGCTACATCAAGTGGAGAAGGTAAGTATGCTATAACAGCATCTAATAATAATTTAACACCTTTGTTTTTAAATGCAGAACCACAAAGTACCGGGAAGAATGCAACATCTAAAGTTGCTCTTCTTACTACTTTTGCTAATAATTCAGCACTTACATCTTCACCTTCAAGATAAAGCATCATTAAGTCTTCATTAAAATCAGCTACAGCTTCAATTAATTCCATTCTTTTTAATTCTGCAGTTTCTTGTAAGTGTTCAGGAATTGCGATTTCTTTAGAAATTTCATCAGCTCCACCATCAAAATGGTGTGCTTTCATTTCGATTAAATCGATAATTCCAGTAAATTGATTTTCAGCACCAATTGGCCATTGGATAGCAGCACAATATGCACCTAATCTATCTTTTAACGTTTTAACACTAAAATCAAAGTCAGCACCAATTTTATCCATTTTGTTAACAAATACGATTCTTGGTACTTTATAATCATTGGCCTGTCTCCAAACTGTTTCAGTTTGAGGCTCAACTCCGGCTTGTGCATCTAATAAAGCTACACTTCCGTCTAATACTCTTAATGATCTTGATACTTCAACAGTGAAATCAACGTGACCAGGAGTATCTATGATGTTTACTCTGTAGTCTCTCCAGTGAGCAGTAGTTGCTGCCGAAGTTATTGTAATCCCACGCTCTTGTTCTTGTTCCATCCAGTCCATTTGTGAAGCACCATCATGTGTTTCACCAATTTTATGAATTTTTCCTGTATGGAATAAAATACGTTCAGTTGCAGTAGTTTTTCCAGCATCAATATGAGCCATAATCCCGATATTACGAGTTTTATTTAATGAATATTCTCTTGCCATAATTGATACTCCTTTCTACCAGCGATAATGTGCGAATGCAGCATTTGCATCAGCCATTCTATGCATGTCTTCTCTTTTCTTAACAGAAGCACCATTTCCTTGACTTGCATCTACTATTTCTTTCGCTAATCTTTCATCCATAGTTTTTTCGTTTCTAAGTCTTGAATATAATGTTAACCATCTTAAACCTAAAGTATATCTTCTTTCTTTTCTTACTTCTACCGGTACTTGATAGTTTTGTCCACCGATTCTTCTTGATCTAACTTCAAATGTTGGCATAATATTATTTAAAGCTTCTTCGAAAACTTCTATTGGTGGTTGATTTGTTATTTCTTCAACTCTTTTAAATGCTGTATATAAAATTCCTTGTGCAGTACCTTTTTTACCATCTAACATAATACTGTTAATTAATTTTGTAACTAACTTTGAATTATATATCGGATCCGGTAATACATCTCTTTTTGCTATGTGACCTTTACGAGGCATAATTTGTTCCTCCTTTCGAACTTTTAATTATATTACGCTTTTTTTGTTCCATATTTAGAACGTGATTGTTTACGTCCTTCTACTCCTGTAGTATCTAATGTTCCACGAATGATGTGATATCTAACTCCAGGTAAGTCTTTAACACGACCTCCACGAATTAATACAACACTATGTTCTTGTAACTTATGTCCAATACCAGGAATATAAGCAGTTACTTCAATTCCATTTGATAATCTAACACGAGCATATTTTCTTAAAGCCGAGTTAGGTTTCTTTGGAGTCATTGTAGCAACACGTGTACATACACCACGTTTTTGCGGACTTCCGTTTGGTGTTTGAATTTTCTTAAGTGAGTTAAATCCAACTCCTAAGTGTCTAGATTTAGACTTTTTAACTTTTGAAACTCTTCCTTTTCTTACTAATTGATTGATTGTAGGCATTTAGTAGGTTCCTCCTCTCTGATTATAGTTCCACACTACCAGGTGGTTCACTTTTTTCATAAAAACTAGGGCTTATGCGATAAACCCCGGTGTTTTTTTCTCTAATAGCATATATATTATATAACACACATGCAGGCGTGTCAATAATATTATTCTATTTTTTTTAACTATTTTTAAAATGCCTATTTAACAGCTTAAACAAGCCAAATAAAAACACATCTTTTTTTAAAAAGATGTGTTTATTTTTACTTCAATTCGTTAGCTTGTTGTTGCATTAAGAATGGATTAATAATTGCAATAGGTGTAAAGTTAAAGATTAAATAAATAAGTGATCTGTCTTCTGCACCTTGCTTTGCAAGTCTTTTCCCAGCTGCATATTGCCAGTAAATTCCATAAATTCCGAATGTGAACAATAACATTAATAAGTGACCTAAACCACCAAATCCTTCACCAGTTTTTTCTTTTAATTCCTCTTGGAATTTGAAATGCCAGTAAATTGCATATATCCCGAATGTAAATAAGTAAAGTAATATCATTGGTACTAAATCTCTGTTATTCATAGTTTCTCCTCCTTGTATTTATTCTTCTTTAATTATATCATAATGTTTTTAAATAATATAGAAATTATTTATGACGAAAATACAGCTTTCAAATTACTCCATATTTATTTTTTACTGCGTTAAATAGAGCGCTCCAGAATGCTTTGTGTAATTTTGAACTACTAGTCTTTTTTTCATATTAAAAGCACCTCCATACTATTATTATAGTACAAAGGTGCTCTTTTTATTTTTTGAATCCACTAAATAATGTTCACTCTAATTTTGTGCTTTTTCATTGATTTATTCACTTAACTTTGAAAACGCTAATCCAACTATCACAAGAAACATACTTACATAAAATAGTGGTATTGATACAAAATTTCTTACAATACTTGGAGCACATATTACTTGTGTGTTTATAAAGTATAAGGTAAAGGCCATAAGTTCATATCTACTATATTTTGTAACTAACCTTGTTGTAAATATTGTATACCCTGTTATAAGTAAACCAATTATCATATAAACAGGATTAATTAATTGCATCGATAAAGCAAATCCGAATAGCAATGCACCAAAAGAAACGAAAACGGCAAAAGAATATAGTACAAAGTTACTAGCAAATTTTAAACCATCATATCTACGATAAGCATCTATGTCTTTATCTTTATTATTAAAGAATGTTACATATACAATCATTATAATAGCGAGTATAGAGAATGCTAGTGCTAATGGGTGGTTATAATCTTCAGTTGAATAATCATTTGTTATTATTCTATAAAGGTTTACTCCAAATAGAAATAAATATGTTATAAGTATAAATATTTTTGTATAGTTGAAATTGGTTTTTAGAAATGATGTTATCTTTTTAATCATTGGTATTACCTCCATAGAATTTAACCGGTACAGGGACAATTATAAGCTTTAGATAAAGAAAAGGCAACTCTTAATGAGCTGCCTTTAAAGTTTTAGAATGAGTAATCTTCTTCGAATGGGTTTTCTTCAACTTCTAGTTCTGATTCTGTTGGTTTTCCGTATGTTAGGTTTTCATGATCTAAAATACCTGTACCAGCTGGAATAAGTCCACCGATAATTACATTTTCTTTTAATCCAATTAATTCATCAATTTTACCACCGATAGCTGCATCAGTAAGTACTCTTGTTGTTTCCTGGAATGAAGCTGCACTTAAGAATGATTCACTACGTAAACTTGCTCTTGTGATACCTAGTAATACTGGGCGTCCAACTGCAGGTTTTTTACGATCTACTAAAGCATCCATATTGGCTGCTTTAAATTCTCTAAGTGATACTTGTTGACCTGGTAACATATTTGTATCTCCTTCAAGTAATACATTGATTTTTCTCATCATTTGGTGAATGATAATTTCAATGTGTTTATCTGAAATTTCGATACCCTGAGCACGGTAAACTTTTTGAACTTCTTTAAGCAAGTATTGTTGTACTTGCCCTGCATCTGTTGCTTTTAATAATTGCTTAGGATCAATTGATCCATCAGTAATTTTTTGTCCAGAAATTACGTCTTCTCCTTCTTCAACAAGTAGTGTAACACCACTATTTGTTTCATAAGTGATTGGACCATTTGAGGCACTTACAACAGTTACTTTATATCTTTCTTCTACGATTTCAATTTCTTCAATTGTACCGTTAACTTCACTAATTACTGCTTTACCTTTTGGAGTTCTTGCTTCGAATAACTCTTGGATACGTGGTAACCCTTGAGTAATATCGGCACCAGCTACCCCACCAGTATGGAATGTACGCATTGTAAGCTGCGTTCCAGGTTCTCCAATTGATTGAGCTGCGATAATACCAACACTTTCTCCAACTTCAACTTCGTCTCCAGTAGATAAGTTTTGTCCATAACATTTTTTACATAATCCACTAACACTATCACAAGTTAATACTGATCTGATTTTTAAGTCTAAAATTCCAGAATCAACAATTTTTTTAGCGATTTCATCAGTAATATATTGATCTCTTACAACATAAATTTCACCTGATTCAGCGTCAATTGCATCTTCAGCAGCGTATCTACCAATTAATCTATCGATAAATGGAACGATTATTTTACCATCATCATGTACAATAGCTTTAACTCTAGTTCCTCTGTCTGTTTCACAATCGTCTTCTGTGATTACTAAATCTTGAGATACGTCTACTAAACGTCTCGTTAAGTAACCTGAATCGGCTGTTTTTAAGGCTGTATCTGTAGAACCTTTACGAGCACCATGTGTAGAGATAAAGAACTCTGACATCGTTAATCCTTCAATAAATGAAGATTTTACAGGTAACTCGATAGTTGATTTAATTCCGGCTTTAATATTATATGCTTTATTCAATCCCTCACGTTTTGTGTTGGCCATTGATCCACGGATCCCAGCTAACTGCGTAAAGTTTGATGCATTACCACGGGCACCAGAGTCACTCATCATAAAGATGTGATTGTCAGATGTAAGTTCTTCCATTAATCCTTTTTGGATTCTTGTTTTAACTTCTGCCCATTCTTTGATTACTAATTTATATCTTTCATAATCAGTTAATAATCCCATATCATATTGTAGTGATAACTCATCAACGATTGCTTGTGTATTTTCAACTTCTGCTTTTTTACCTGAGTAAACTTTAACATCATTCGCAGAAACTGTGATACCAGCTTGTGTTGAATATTTGAATCCTAAGTTTTTAAGTTTATCTAACATTTTTGATGTTTCATTAATCTTAAACTGAATGAATACTTCAGAAATGATCTGTGATAAGAATCCTTTTTTAAATGGAGACACTAGAGGCATACTTTTGATATATTCTCTAACGTTCCCACCTCTTTTTACAAAGTAATTATCAGGTGTTTTATATGCTTCTTCACCAGTAACAGGATCTTTTTGTCTTTGTAAGTTTGTAAGAGTTGGTTCATTTAAGTAAGCGAAACTTTTCGGAAGAATTTCGTTGAATAATAATTTACCATAAGTGGTAACTAAATATCCATTTCTTTGTTCTTCTGTAAGTGGTGCATTACCAAGTGCGCTACCTTTTAATGCTATTCTTGAATGAAGTGTGATTAGTTTATTTTCATAAGCTATCGTTGCTTCATCACTATCTGCAAAAATCATACCTTCACCTTTAGCTCCTGCATATTCAAGAGTTAAATAGTAATTACCAAGTACCATATCCTGAGAAGGTGTAACAATTGGTTTACCGTCTTTAGGATTTAATATATTGTTTGATGCAAGCATTAATACTCTCGCTTCTGCTTGAGCTTCTTCACTTAATGGAACATGTACTGCCATTTGATCTCCATCGAAATCGGCATTAAATGCTGTTGTTACAAGTGGATGAAGTCTAATTGCTTTACCTTCAACAAGTACTGGTTCAAATGCTTGGATACCTAGTCTATGAAGAGTTGGTGCTCTATTAAGTAATACAGGATGTTCACTGATTACGTCTTCTAAAACATCCCAAATTCTTTCGTCCTTAAGCATTTCAATCATTCTTTTTGCTGATTTTATGTTACTTGCGATTTCTCTTTCAATAAGTTCTCTAATTACGAAAGGCTTGAATAATGTGATTGCCATTTCTTTAGGTAATCCACATTGGTACATTTCTAAGTCTGGTCCAACTACGATTACTGAACGTCCTGAATAATCAACACGTTTACCTAGTAAGTTTTGACGGAATCTACCTTGTTTACCACGTAATAAATCACTTAATGATTTTAATGGTCTATTTTTCTCAACAACGGCTTTTCTACCTCTTTTAGCATTATCTATTAAAGCATCTACTGCTTCTTGCAACATACGCTTTTCATTTCTAATAATTAAGTGAGGTGCACCTTGTTCAATTTGTCTTTTTAAACGATTGTTTCTGTTTAAGATTCTTCTGTAAAGGTCGTTTAAATCTGTTGTAGCGAAACGTCCACCATCTAATTGAACCATTGGACGTAATTCCGGTGGAATTACAGGTAATACATCAAGTATCATCCATTCTGGTTTATTATCTGAATTTACGATAGCCTCTACAATAGCTAGACGCTTGATAATTTTTTCTCTTTTTTGTTTTGAAGCTTTACTTAAGGCATTTCTTAAAAGGATTGATTCCTTCGGTAAATCTAATTTTTTAAGAAGAACTTTTACTGCTTCTGCTCCACTTAATGCTTTAAATCTACTTCCGTATTCAATTTTCTTTTTCGAATGTTCAGCTTCACTTAAGATTTGTTTAAATACTAAGTCAGTGTCTCCTGGCTCTGTAACTATATAAGAAGCTAAGTATACAACTTCTTCTAAATCTTTAGGTTTAATATCTAATAAAGTTGCAAGTCTTGAAGGAGTATTTCTTAAATACCAAGTATGAACTACCGGAGCAGCTAACTCGATATGAGCCATTCTTTCACGTCTTACTTTACTTTCTGTTATTTCAACTCCACAAACAGGACATTTTTTCCCATTGTTAGAGCTTCTTTTTGCTTTATTGTTACAAGCACATTGATTATCTTTCGTTGGTCCGAAGATAGCTTCACAGAACAATCCGTCTTTTTCTGGTTTAAGTGTACGGTAATTGATTGTTTCGTGTTTTTTAACTTCTCCAAAAGACCAACCTCTTATCTCCTCAGGAGATGCTAATCTAATTTTATAATGAGAAAATCTTTGACTCATAAATAACCACCCTACTTTCTTAAGAATTGAATCCGAATTTAGCGATATGATCGCCTGAATCTTCAGTAACTAAACTTTTGTTTGCTTCATTAACACCAGTTTCTCTATTGATTAACTCAACATAGATACCTAGTGATTGTAATTCTCTAGTTAATACACGGAATGACTCAGGTAAGCTCGGAGCAGGGATTGCTTTTCCTTCTACGATTGCTTTAAATACTTTGTTTCTTCCGACGATATCGTCTGACTTAACAGTTAACATTTCTTGAAGAGCGTAAGCTGCACCATATGCTTCAAGTGCCCAAACTTCCATCTCACCAAATCTTTGTCCACCATTTTGTGCTTTACCACCCATTGGTTGCTGTGTAACTAGTGTATAAGGTCCAACACTTCTTGCATGTAATTTATCATCAACCATGTGGTCTAATTTAATCATGTACATAACACCAACACTAATTGGGTTATCATATTTTTCACCTGTAAGTCCTGAAGTTAAAACTTGTTTACCATCAGGTTGCATACCAGCTTCTGCCATAATAGCTTCTAAATCAGAGTTAGTTACTCCATCAAATACAGGAGTTGCTACGTGAATTCCTAATCTTTTTGCTGCCATACCTAAGTGAATTTCAAGTACTTGTCCAATATTCATACGTGATGGTACCCCTAGTGGGTTTAACATAATATCAATTGGAGTTCCGTCTTCCATGTAAGGCATATCTGCTTCTGGTAATATTTTAGAGATAACCCCTTTATTACCATGACGTCCGGCCATTTTGTCACCTTCATTGATTTTACGCTTTTGCACGATGAAAATTCTAACTACTTCATTTACACCTGGGCTTAATTCATCTCCATTAGCGCGTTTGAAATGTTTAACTGAATGAACAATTCCCCCACCACCATGAGAAACTCTTAAGCTTGTATCTCTAACTTCGCGTGATTTCTCACCGAAGATTGCTAATAATAATTTATCTTCTGGTGTTGGATCAGTATGTCCTTTAGGAGTTACTTTACCAACTAAAATATCACCTTCAAATACTTCAGCTCCAGGAATAATAATTCCGTCTTCATCTAAGTATTTTCTTCCTTCGTCTCCAACGTTAGGAATTTCTCTAGTGATTTCTTCTTTACCAAGTTTTGTATCTCTAGCTTCGATTTCGTATTTTTCAATATGAACTGAAGTATATACGTCTTCTTTAACTAGTCTTTGACTCATGATAATAGCATCCTCATAGTTATAACCGTTCCATGTCATAAATCCAACAACAACGTTTCTACCTAATGCCATTTCACCAGCATCCATTGAAGGACCATCAGTGATTGTCTCATCAGCGTCTACTCTATCACCAAGTGATACTATTGGTTTTTGATTAATACATGTACCTTGGTTAGATCTTTGGAATTTAACTAAGTCGTATGTATCAACTACACCATCATCTTGTCTAATTTTAATTACACTTGCATCAACAAATTCAACTACACCAGCGTTTTCTGCAACTAAGCAAATACCACTGTCATGTGCTGCTTTGTACTCAATACCAGTTCCTACATAAGCAGCCTCTGGGATTAATAGAGGGATTGCTTGACGTTGCATGTTTGCACCCATTAAGGCACGGTTTGCATCATCATGTTCAAGGAATGGAATACAAGCTGTTGAGATTGAAACGATCTGTTTTGGAGAAACATCCATTAAATCGATTTTTTCTCTAGGGAACATTTTTGTTTCTCCCATGCTTCTAGCAACTACGTTTTTATGTTCGATGAATTTATCATCATCAACTACGATGTTACCTTGTCCAATTGTATATTTTTCTTCTTCATCAGCTGATAAGTAAACAATCTCACTTGAAACTTTCATGTTTCCATTACCATCTGCTTCTACTTTTAAGTAAGGTGTTTCCATAAATCCGTATTTATTCACTCTTACATATGAAGCTAAACTGTTAATTAGCCCGATATTTTGTCCCTCAGGTGTTTCAATAGGACAAATTCTACCATAATGCGAGTGGTGAACGTCACGAACTTCGAATCCAGCTCTATCCCTAGTTAAACCACCAGGTCCAAGTGCTGAAATTCTTCTTTTATGTGTTAACTCATCAAGAGGATTTGTTTGTGCCATGAATTGTGATAACTGGCTACTACCGAAGAACTCTTTTAATGATGAAGTTAAAGGTCTAATGTTGATTAAGTTTTGTGGTGTGATTTCTTCTGGATCTTTTGTAGACATTCTGTCCTTAACATTTTTCTCCATTTTTGTTAAACCAATTCTAAATTGATTTTTCAGTAATTCACCAATTAATCTTAATCTTCTGTTTCCAAGGTGATCGATATCATCTAATGAACCTACTCTATCGAATAAGTTTAAATAGTAAGAAATACTTGCGATAATATCTGATGGTACGATATGTACTCTGTCTTCGAATGAATTATTACCAATGATTTTAACTTTTATTTCATTTTCATCAGCATCTTTTGCAATTGTCTCAAGAACTTCAATTTCAGCTAATTGATAATAAATGTTTTCATTTTCTAATATTGCATCAAATCCAGCTTTTAATTCTTTAACGAAAGGTTTACCAAATTCTTCAACCATCATTTTATCTGTTTTAGCGTTTGCTTTTAAGTAAGCTTTATAATATTCTTTTCCAGAACTGAATTCTTGATTTTTGATTTGTTCAAGTAATTCTTCATCTGTCATAAATTCAAAAATTTCAACATCGTTAACAACAGTACCTCTAAAAGCACCTAATTGTTCTTCGAAATCATATTCTAAATCATATGCACCAACACCAGGAACTGTATAAGTAAATAGGTGACGGTTATCTTTTAAGATATTAATAGCTTTATTGTCTATTAAAGTATTTTTCTCAAAAACTACTTCACCTGTATCAGGATCTACTAAATCATAAGCTAGGTATTTCCCAAATATACGGTCTAATACATCTAACTTCTTGTTGATTTTGTATCTTCCTACTTCTGCAAGGTCATAACGTTTTGCATCAAATAAACGGCTACTGAAGAATGATTTTGCACCTTCAACTGTTGCTGTTTCACCTTGACGTAACTTAGAGTAAACCTCTTTAATAGCTTCTTTTGAGTCTTCTGCAGTATCTTTGTTAAAAGTAATATTTAAGAAATCAGACTCTCCATAAGTTTCTAATATCTGGTCTCTACCAGAAAAACCTAACGCTCTTAGTAGAGTTGTCAGGGCAATTTTTTTACTTCTATCTAATTTTACAAACAACGCATCTTTTGATCCGATTTCGTATTCTAACCAAGCACCACGAGTTGGTATTACTTGACCAAGATATTTACTACGTAAGGTTTTCTTATCGATGTTTTCACTAAAGAACACACCAGCACTTCTTACGATCTGTGAAACGATAACACGCTCACTACCATTGATAATAAAAGATCCCGTTGGAGTCATCATAGGAAAATCACCCATGAATATTTTTTGTTGTTTTATTTCTCCAGTGTCTTTATTAACTAGTTTTACATTTACTCGTAATGGCATTGAATATGTCATGTCTTTTTCTTTGGATTGGCTAATCACATATTTAGGATCTCCAAATTCATAACCTTCAAAGTATAATTCTAAGTTCTCTGTAAAGTTTTGAATTGGTGAAATGTCTCTAAATAATTCCCCTAATCCCTTGTCAACAAACCATTTAAACGATTTTGTTTGGACTTTAATTAAGTTTGGTAACTCAACATTTGTCTTAACTCTCGAATAATTTCTGCGTTCTCTTTTTCTTCCATAATTTACTGTTTTGTAGTTCACGAAATTCACCCCATTTATATTGTTAAAAAAGTGACTTAAACACAAAAATGCGCGTGTTTTGGCAATTTAAAATATTATCACATATCTGTCAAATAGTCAATCATTTTTGACACTGTACTACGTAAAACCCTCTTTTTTTGCCAATTATGCTAATATTCTTATAAATTGTGCCTAATTTGTTAATTGCAGAGTTTGCACCGTGTTTTTTGTTAATTACGATAATAAACTCTCCATTTTCATTTAAATAGTTGATTGATTCTTCAAACATTTTATAATATATTTCTTTACCTGCTCTAATTGGTGGATTAAGTACAATCAGATCAAATGTCTTTTTAATATTTGAGAAACTATCACTTTCATAAACATCTGCTGTAATACTATTTAGTTCTGTATTGCTTTTTGAAAGTTCAACTGCTCGTTTGTTTATATCTACCATATCCACTTTTAATCCATAAGCCTTTGATAGATATATTCCAATAACTCCATACCCACATCCAAGGTCTAATGCTGTTCTAAATTTACGATCAACAGCTAAAAATGATAAAAGCACTTCCGTTCCTCTATCATAGTTATCTTTGGAGAATACTCCATGATCAGTATTGAATTTTAGATCTTCATTATTAACACGAAAAGCAATCACTTTTGGATTGCTTTTTATCGTGTTATTGTCTGCGGAAAAATAATGGGGCATGTACATCATCTCCTCAAATTCTACTCAGTCATTGAATAGTCAAAAACCTGAGCTTTCACTCAGGTTGATTTGATTGCGGAAAATTATTTAACTGTAACTGTTGCTCCAGATTCTTCTAAAGTTGCTTTTAATTCTTCAGCTTCTTCAGGTTTGATTCCTTCTTTAACAGGTGCAGGTGCTGAATCTACTAATGCTTTTGCTTCTTTTAATCCTAATCCAGTGATAGCTCTAACTGCTTTGATAACAGCAATTTTTTTGTCTCCAGCGTTTTCTAAGATTACAGATACTTCAGTTGGTCCTTCGTCTACTGCTGCTGCTCCAGGAGCTGCAACTGCTACTGCACTTGGGTCTACACCGAATTCTTCCTTCATAAGGTCTACTAAATCTTTTAATTCTAATAAAGTTTTTTCTTTTAAACTTTCAATTATTTCTACGTTTGTTAATGCCATTGTAATTTCCTCCTAAATTTATTATTCTGCGCTTTCTGGCGCTTCTTCTTCTTTTTCTGGGTTCTCTAAGTTCTCAGCATGTAAATGTAATGCGATTGCAACTTCTTTAATTGGTTGCATAAGTCCTGCTGCGATCATAGTTAATAATGTATCTCTTGTTGGGATTGTTGCGATTTGTCGGATTTTATCGTTATCCATGTATTCTCCGTCAACTATACCAACTTTTAATTCTAAAGCTTTGTTATTTTTAGCAAAGTCATAAACAACTTTAGCTGCAGAAACACTATCAGCGTTACTGAACGCTACCGCGTTTGGTCCAACTAATGAATCATTTACAGCTCCGAATCCAGCTGCTTCAGCTGCTCTTTTTGTAATATTGTTTTTAATTACAGAAAGTTCACAACCTGCATCAAGTAACTCAACTCTTAATTGTGTAACTTGTTCAACTGTTAATCCACTATAGTTTAATACAACAAAACTTTTAGTGTTTTGCATTCTTTCAACTAAAGCTTCTACTTCAACTACTTTTTTAGCTATTGCTTTTTCAGACACTCTTCCACCTCCAAATGTGTAAGGTATATAAAAACCTCTCTTGCCGTGGACAAAAGAGGTATATAAATCAAATTTATATTATATCTTTTAATCTCGTTAGGATATTAAGCTTAATAGCACCTAAGTCTTGGACAATAAAGTTTTTATTCTATTTTATTTTTGTTACGTTTTAATACTAAACTAAAATTGAGTCATCGTCAACTTTAATTCCAGGTCCCATTGTAGATGCGATAGTTACATTTTGAACAAACACACCTTTAACAGTTGCTGGTCTTAATTTTTTGATAGTTTCATAGATTGTAGCCATGTTTTCTAATAGTTTTGCATCATCAAATGATTTTTTACCGATAGTAACGTGGATATTTCCTACTTTGTCTACTCTGTATTCAACTTTACCAGCTTTTATTTCGTTAACTGCTTTTGTTACATCCATAGTAACTGTTCCAGTTTTAGGGTTAGGCATTAAACCTTTTGGACCTAATGTGCGTCCTAGTCTACCTACTTTAGCCATCATATCTGGTGTTGCTACTACTGTATCAAAACCTAACCAACCACCTAGTACTTTTTGTACTAATTCGTCGTCACCAACGTAGTCAGCTCCTGCTGCTTCTGCTTCTTTAGCTTTGTCACCTTTAGCAAAAACTAAAACTTTTTTAGTTTTTCCTGTACCATGTGGTAATACTACTGCTCCACGTAAGTTTTGTTCAGCTTTACGCGGATCTAAGTTTAGGCGCATTGCAAATTCTACTGATGCATCAAAGTTTTCAAACGATACCTTTTTCAATAACTTTACTGCTTCCCCTGCGTTGTATGCTTTTGTAGATTCAACTTGGGCAGCTGCAGCTAAGAATTTTTTACCTTTTTTAGCCATAATTATTTTCCTCCTAAATGTGGTATAACGGAATTTCCTCCCACAATTAGTTGTATTTCAACAACTAGTTGTTATTAATCTTTAATAAGGATTCCCATGTTTCTTGCAGATCCTGCAATAATGTTCATTGCTGCTTCAACTGTATTAGCATTTAAATCTGGCATTTTTGTTTCAGCAATTTCTTGTAATTGAGCTTTTGTAATACTTCCAACTTTTTCAGTTAAAGAGTTACTTGCTCCTTTACTTACTCCTGCAGCTTTTTTTAATAAGTCGCTTGCTGGTGGAGTTTTTAATACGAACGTAAATGTTCTGTCATCGTAAACTGTGATTACAACTGGAATAATTGAACCCATTTTGTCCTTAGTTTCATTGTTGAATTTTGTACAAAATTCTTGAATGTTCACTCCTGCTTGTCCTAATGCTGGACCAACTGGTGGAGCTGGGTTTGCTCTTCCTGCTTGTATTTGCAGTTTAACTTGAGTCTTAATTTCTTTAGCCACGAAAGACACCTCCTTTTTTTCGTGATGCGGTAATCAGATTTCTACAATCCTCCCGCTCAAAAAAATAGCACGACACATTGTGTGCCCTGCTATTATACTCTATTTATATATTTGATGTCAAGAAAAAGTATTATACCTTATCAACATCTGCAAAATCTAATTCTACTGGTGTTTGACGACCAAACATATCCACTAAAACCGTTACAATTTGCTTCTCTGTATCTATTGAATCTACTGCTCCGATTTGATCACGGAATGGTCCAGTTGCAACGCGCACTTTTTCACCAATTTCGATATCGAATGTTGGAATTTCCATAAGTCCACATCTTTTTAATATTGGAGTGATTTCTTCATCAGGTACAGGTACTGGTTTAGTTCCACCACCACTTGAACCTAAGAATCCAGTAACACCAGGTGTATTTCTTACAACAAACCATGAATCGTCTGTAACGATCATTTCTAAGAATACATAACCAGGATAAATCTTAACCATCTTCTCTTTAGTTGTACCGTCAGCTTTCTTCTCAACTCTTAATTCTTCTGGAATCATTACTTGGTAGATTTTATCTTCCATTTGCATTGATTCAATACGACGTTCTAAATTCATTTTTACTGAACTTTCAAATCCAGAATAAGTTTGAACGCAATACCATCTTTTTTCTTCAGTCATTAACCTTAACCCCTGATCCAGTTGAACAGTGGACTAAATCCTAATTCTAGTACTAAGAAGAATAAAGCTAAGAATAAGATGAAACCAAATACTCTAATAGTGTGATTAACCATTGTTTCGCGATTTGGCCAAGAAACTTTTTTCATTTCACTTATGCTTGGTACAAACAATGGCCAAACTGCATAAACAAATGCACTTGCTCCAATTGCAATAACAAACCATGCGAATATTGCTATTTTCCATCCAGTATCTATAAATTTGAAGAAGCTATCATTAAAGTTAACAATGTCATCTTCTAAAACATAAACACCAACAACTATTACAATTAATCCTAAAACTGCTAATAAGATATTTTCTGATTTATATTCTTTTGTTAATATTTCCATTACTTTGTTTTGTTTTTTTACTTCTACATTTTTCGCCATAATTAACTCTCCTATTTGGTTTCTTTATGAAGAGTATGCTCTCCACATCGCTTACAATACTTTTTAGCTTCTAAGCGCTCGGTTTTATCCTTATTTTTATATGTAGTGTAGTTTCTAGATAGACACACTTCACATATAAGTATAATTTTTTTTCTCATTTTATCAACCCACTTGCAATTATATAATTTAACAAAAATACAACTGTTTGTCAAGTTAGTTCTTAAAATGCTTAGCAATTTTAACTTTCGCTCGATGTAATGAGTTGTATATTGTTTTTTCATTTATTCCGTACTTACTTTTAATGAATGCGATACTGTAATTATTTAACTCTCTTAAAGTATATACTAAATTCTCGTTTTTTGTTAGTACTTTTGAAATTTCATCTAGCATTAATTCATAATAAACACTATTTGAAACGTTGGCTTTATGAGATTCAAATATGTAATGCTGATTACCTTTAAATATGTTTTCTCTACGGTACTTCATTGTAACTATTGATATGAATTTTCTTTCTAGGTTTTGTTCAAAGTATCTGGTAAATGATTTATCAAACTTCTCTTCAAATTTCTTGATTGATTTATGAAGAATCATAAGACCTTCTTGATACATATCCTCTGCTTCATAACCCAGGTTAAACTTTGAGATCTTTTTATAAATCAATGGTGTGTATTTCTCAAACATCAATGTTAAAGCTTCATCATTACCTTCTCTTATAAGAAAAATAATTTCATAATCATTGTGTTTGATAAATGCCAAAAAATCACCCTTTTCTACTAAATATCTCGTATATTACAATCGCTGCTGAAACACTTGCATTTAAACTATTTACATGTCCACTCATTGGTATTTTAACAGTGTAATCACAGTTTTCTTTAACCATTCTACTCATACCTTTTCCTTCGCTCCCAATAACAACACAAAGATTTGTATCTACCGCTATGTTTTTTATTGTTTGATCAGTATCAGCATCTGTTCCAACTATCCAAAAATCGTTGGATTTCAGTTTCTTAATGGTTTGATTCAAGTTAGTAACTTCTACTACATCAACATGTTCTATTGCTCCTGTAGACACCTTGGCTACTGTAGCGTTCAATTTAACGCTTCTATTCTTTGGAACAATCACTGCATCTACACTAAAAGCATCAACACTTCTTAGTATTGCTCCTAAATTGTGTGGATCCTCTAAGCCATCAAGCATTAGGAAAACCTTGTTTGGTTTATCTTTATTTAATACTTCCTCTAAAGTTACATAAGTATAGTCTGCAACTTTTGCTCCAATCCCTTGGTTTTTAGATGGAAGAATGTTATTTAATTTGTTTTTATCTAACTCAATTACTTTGATGTTTAGCTTTTCAGCTAGAAAGACAACATCCTTATTTGTCCCACTTTGAATGTACAATTCATGTACTTTTCTACCAGCTTTTATAGCTTCAGATACAGTGTTTTTACCTGTAATTATAACCGCCATATTACCACATCCTTTAACTCCCTATATTTTAACATATAAACAGAAAGTTTCATATTGAAAAATGTTTTAAAAATCTCTACTGCATGTTATCATCAAGGTATCTATTATAAATGAGGTGTATTTATGAATAAATCGGAAGTATTAGAACTGCTTGATCGAAATATTACTAAAACAATGGGTTGTACTGATATTGGTGTTGTTGGTTACATTGCATCAATAGGAGCTTATGTTCTTAAAGATAAAAAAATAAGAACTGTCGATTTAGTGATGAGTGAGGAATTATATAAAAATAGTGTAAATGTTGGTGTTCCTGGACTCAAGAAAAGCGGACTAGATAAAGCACTTGCTCTAGGATTATTGCTTAAAAATCCAAACAAGCAACTTAGCGTATTTGAAAGTGTAACTAGTGATGATATTGATAAAATCGATGAACTTTTAAAAGAAGTTGAAGTATCAATTTCTCATAAAAAGTTTGATGACACTGTCTTATATGAAAAATTAGAAATAACTTCTTGTGATGGTGAAAATATTGAAATAGTTATTAAAGATAATTATGACAATGTTGTAAGTGTTAAAAGAAATGGTGAAAACCTAGAAGAGTTTGCAAAATCGAAACTACTAAAATCAGTTGCTCAAAAGAAAATAACCTCATACGATGAGATACTTGATTTTGTTGAATCTCGTGATTTTGATGGCCTCGAGACACTATTTGATATAGCTAAGATACAATATGATAATGCTCGTGAGGAAATTAAAAAAGAAGGTGGAAAGTATTTGGTTGAAGATTTAAGAGAGCCTCAAAAGGATTGTCTTTATGATCTTTCTAACTTTTTAAGACAACATATAGCAGTCCCTTCATCAAAAAGGATGAAAGGTGATATATATACAGTTTATGGAGTTGCTGGTAGTGGTAACTTGGGAATAGGAACACTTGTTACACCAATGTTTTTAGCAGATTCAGTTAACCTTAGTGAGATTGAAAGAAAAAGCATTATAGTTCTATCATTTCTTACAAGTGTATATGTGAAACAAGAAATGAGTATAGTAACTGTATTATGTGGAACTGGCCATGCAACAGGTTCAAGCACAGCTGCAGTGACAACTTATGTTCGTGGTGGTACTCCAAATCAGATAAACAGATCTATAAACTTATACTTAGCAACAGCGATGGGATTTGTTTGTGATGGTGCTAAAATGTCATGTACTTACAAGGTATCTTTTGCAGCTATGAATGGTATGATTGCTGGTAAGATGGTTATGGATGATAACTCGTACTGTGATGGTTACGGCATTGGAAAAGATGATGTAGATATGACAATTAAAAACCTAGGAAAGCTTAATAACGATATATTAAATTCGGCAAACAAAGGAATCATTGAACTTATATAAAAAAAGTGAGAACATTTTGTTCTCACTTTATTATTATATTTAATAGTTCATTTAGTCGATCAGTGTTTTTTGACAAATGTAAGTAACCAATAAGTGCTTCAAAACCTGTCGCTTGTTTATAGATGCTAAGGTCAGTGTTTTTTGGTTTTCTATCTGAGTTAGCATTTCTACCTCTTTTAAAGACACTAATTTCTTGCTCGGTTAATAAATCACGAATCTTTTCAAGTGCTACTAATTGCCCTTTTGCACTAGTATACTTTATAGCCTCGTTATGGAGTTTTTCTACTTTTGTAAGTCCTTTATTAATCAGTGTTTCTCTTATATAAACTTCATAAATAGCATCACCGATATATGCAAGAGTAGTCCCATTTAATTGTATCATTAAATTATTCCCATTTCTTGTAGAACTGCTCTGTATTCATCTGCTTTATTGAAATCTTTTGCATTTCTTGCAAAGTTCCATTTTGAATATATGTCTTTAGCCTCTTTTGATAATTTTGTAACCCCTGGTTTAAGTCCTAGAACTCCAAAGAAATCATCAAATATTTTTAGAGCTGAGAGTAATACTTCGTTTTCAGTTTTACTTCTCAACATTTGGTTTGCTTTTTTAACTAAGTTTTGTAATGCTGTAATTGCATTTGCCGTGTTAAAATCGTTATCCATTGCTGTTAAGAACTCTTTATATATTTCCAATAAATCAGGATCAATTTTAGCATTCACATAAAAGCCATCTTCTAAATCTAATTTAAGAAATAATGATTTGTAAACTCTACTTACTTTTTCCCATTCTTTTTCATAAGATTCTAGCACTTCGTCAGTAAATTGAATAGGGCTTCTATAATGTGTAGATAAAGTAAACAGTCTAAATGAATTTGGATCTATTGTAAGATCCTTAACTAGTACAATATCACCATCGCTTTTACTCATCTTCGAACCACCAATATTAAGTAATCCGTTATGCATCCAATATTTGGCAATATTATGATTATTAAGCACTAAAGATTGTGCAATTTCATTTTCATGGTGAGGGAACATCAACCCACTTCCACCACCGTGAATATCGATTTGTTCACCAAAAACATCATCAATCATAGCGACACACTCTGTATGCCATCCAGGTCTACCTTCACCAAATGGTGAATCAAATTTAATTCCAACTTTTGTTTTTTTCCACAAAGTAAAATCCAATGGGTTTTCTTTTTTATTATTAACTTCAATCCTAGATCCGCTTATCATGTCTTCTAATACTCGATTAGACAATCTACCATATTCTTTGACGTTATTAACTCTAAAGTAAACATCTCCATCAATTTCATACGCATAACCTTTATCAACTAAAAGCTGAATATAACTTATAATATGGTCCATATAATCAGTTACTTTCGGCTGAATATAATCTGTTCTAGAGTTCACTCTTTCAACATCTTCTAAAAATGCTTGTATATATTTTGTTGTAACTTCTATCTCAGTTTGTTCTAATTCAATTGCTCTTGTGATTATTTTATCGTCAACATCAGTGAAGTTTGATACAAATTTAACTTCAAACCCACGATGTTCAAAATACCTTCTTACTGTATCAAAAAAGATAACAGGTCTTGCGTTTCCGATATGGATATAATTATAAACAGTAGGACCG